>Ga0209417_1002621_pt1 | contig 26813 bp, 24 predicted proteins | sample RifGroF2_FD_184002 | JGI IMG/M metagenome (GOLD analysis project Ga0209417, IMG submission 184002) | Groundwater microbial communities from Rifle, Colorado, USA - Groundwater F2 (SPAdes) (version 2) | ecosystem: Environmental > Aquatic > Deep subsurface > Groundwater | place: Rifle, Colorado... | reverse complement strand
TCCCCTGGCAGAAAATTGTTATGTGGAATTCGCACTATAATATCTTGCACACCTAACTTAAAATCATAAAAATTTTCAACACGACTTGAAAACATGCCATAGTATGCATCCATAAACCCTTTAAAATAAATCATCACTTCTACATCTTGGGCTTTTTTTAAAAATTCAATGCCGATTTTAATTATGATATCTTCGCCCATATTGAAAGTTCCGGTAGTTTCATTCTTCGAGTTAATTGTTTCAACAAATAAAAATTTGGCGAAAGTTTTAGGCCCTTCTCTTAAGGGAGTAGATTTATTAAAATAAACCTTGTTTTTTACAACATGCTGTAGAGCAAGATAGTTGTTTACACCATCAGAAACTGATCCGATAAAGTTCACCTCCCCATTAGCTAAAACAATAGCGCTTTTGCATAAACTATTAATGGCGGCCATATTATGACTCACAAACAACACTGTTCGTCCTTCTTTTGCTGAAACATCCTCCATCTTACCAAGGCATTTCTTTTGAAATTCGACATCGCCAACTGCCAACACCTCATCCACAATTAATATTTCAGGCTCAAGATGGGCGGCTACGGCGAATGCCAGACGCACATACATACCACTTGAATAACGTTTTACCGGCGTATCTAAAAACTTTTCAACTTCAGCAAAATTCACAATTTCATCAAACTTGCGTTTGATCTCCTGACGGGTCATCCCCAATATAGCGCCATTAAGAAATATATTTTCTCGCCCAGTCAGCTCCGGATGAAACCCTGTTCCCACTTCAAGCAGGCTAGCGACTCGGCCTTTAATAGAAATTTTGCCGCTAGTCGGTTCGGTAATTCTACTCAAAATCTTTAAGAGCGTTGATTTTCCTGCCCCATTTCTGCCGATAATGCCGACCCGATCTCCTTGTTTTACCTCAAAATTTATATCTTTAAGCGCCCAAAATTCTTCAATGTTTCTTTGTGCTCCGCAATGAGGATTGCGTAATTTAGACCACAGGCCCTTTGCTTTGTTGGTAATCACATCTCGCAAAGCAACATACCGCTCATTGGACTGATGCCCTATCAAATAAGATTTTCCAATATGCTCTGCTCTAATTACAACGTCATTCACGGTCATGCCTCAAATAATATCTGCAAACGTTTTTTCCGTTTTCCGAAAAATATAAATCCCTAAGACCAAAAAAGAACATATAATTCCCAAAGAAATTATAAAACCATATAAATAAAAGGGTGATTTCCCGCCAAGAATAGCCCATCTAAATCCATCGATAACACCTACCATCGGATTGAGTGAATACAAAAGGCGATACTTCTCGGGCACCACACTACTGCTAAACCCTACAGGAGAAATATATAAGCCAAACTGAACAAGAAATGGAATAACGTAACGAAAGTCACGGAATTTTACATTGAGCGCTGTGATATAAACACCGATACTGGCTGCCGTAAAAAGCAATATCAATACAAAAAATGGCAGAAAAATAATATGCCAGCTCGGCATAAACTTAAAATAAATCATCAAAATAATCAGTATCACAAAAGAAATAAGGAAATCGATAAAATTGGTCACAATGGAACTGATAGGAATAATAATTCGAGGAAAATATATTTTGGTAATCAGCTGGGCGTTATCCACCAAACTGTTACTGGCATCAGATACCGCCGAAGAAAAAAATTGCCATGGGATCATTGCCGCGTAGACCATTATGGCGTACGGCGTATTTCCATCACTGGGAAGCTTGGCTAATCGCCCAAATATGATTGTAAAAACAATCATCGTTAAAAATGGTTTTAAAATTGCCCACAACACACCAATGATCGTTTGTTTATACCGAACGGTAATATCTCGCCAACTTAAAATATAAAATAATTCCCGATAGCGCCAAAGATCTAACCAATAATGTTTTTCGGCTCGCCCCGCTTCAATAACCAGCGTATTTTCACTTTTCATTTTAGTGTTTTATCTCTCTGATTATTTGTTTGACAGCAAAGACCACTCGATCCATTTGATCTTCGGTGAGTGTCAGCCCAGACGGCAGATACAACCCATTTTTTGCGATTCTTTCCGAGACGGGATAATGCTCATTCTGAAATAATCCCATTGCATGTAAAGCAGGTTGTTCATGCATCCCTAAAAAGAAGGGTCTTGTCTCCACCCCTTGCGCATGCAATCGCTTGGCAAATTCTACAGCATCCAAACCAACGCTTTCATCTAAAACGATTCCATACATCCAATAAACATTTTTTGCCCACGATTCTTCGACCGGGAGCGTTAATCCTGAAATATTCTTCAACCTTTCCGTATAGGCTTTTCCCATCCATCGTTTTTTCTCAATCAGATCATCGATTCTTTCTAATTGCGCAAGTCCAATGGCCGCTTGTAAATTGGTCAGTCGAAAATTATTGCCTAATTCAGTATGATAGAAACGTTTACCTGGCTTAAAACACAAGTTTCTTATAGATCTTGCTTTTTTCGCATAATCATCATTATTCGCCAGTATCATTCCACCTTCGCCCGTTGTAATAATTTTATTTGCATAAAAACTAAAACAACTGATATCACCTAACCCACCGCATTTTTTACCTTTGTATTCAGCGCCATGCGTCTCGGCAGCATCTTCTAAAACAACGAGATTATATTTTTTTGCCAAATCCAAGATAGGATCCATATCGCACGGATGCCCGTAAATATGCACCGGCATAATCGCTTTGGTTTTTTTCGTTATTTTTCTCTCGATTTGCGAAACATCCATCGTCCACGTTCTTGGCTCAGCATCAACCAACACCGGACAATACCCATTGTACGTAATAGCCTGACCGCAAGAAATAATGGTAAAAGTCGGCATAATCACTTCATCGCCGGGCGCCAAATCAAAACAAGCCATAGCCACTTGCAGCGCCACGGTCCCATTGCTCACTGCAATACCGTGTTTCATCCCACAATAGGCTGCCCATTGTTCTTCAAAAGCTTCAATATATTTTCCAGCAGATGAAATCCAACCAGATTTTAAACAGTCATTGACATATTCGAATTCTTTTTCACCGAGCGAGGGTTCATTGACGGGAATCATTTTCAACCCCCTCAAATAACACTTTATCATTTTCTTTGCCTGAATAAGGGCCTTGCTTGACTTCAATCATTTCGGCATCTTCAAGCATTTCGAATCCATGCCCGCCCGAACAAAGAAAAATCGTATCCCCCGCATTCAAATCTCTCGAGGTGATATAGGCTTGATCGGCTGTATAAAGCATCACTCTCACTTTACCCTTTTTAATAAAGAGTACTTCTTGAGTCAGCATGATTTTTCGATGATTTTCTTTGTGAAAATGTGACTTTATGACGCCACCTTTTTTATACACAATATAACCCAGTTGTTGTGAAAAATCGGGAAGGCCAAAAAAAATAGTTTCTTTCGAAGTATAATTAGCGCGCAAAATAATAGCGATCAGATCCCCGTTGTTTTTAATCTCCTCGTAATCCTTAGACAACATTGCATTCCACCTTAAATTTTAACTGGACGTTATACCAAACATTAGCCTGACTATTTTTTATCCTTCGACCGATAATCATAATAATAGTAATTATAATACCCATAAGCATGCTTTTGTTTTACCATATTATTAAAAATCAACCCCTGTATCGTAATTTGATTTTTCTTCGTTCGTTTTATAGCATGCGAAATTTCACTTAAGGTTTCCTTGCCTGAACCAACCACCATCAAATTAGTCCCGACATGCTGCATTAAAATAGTACTGTCGGTAACTGCTAGCACAGGTGGGGTATCAACCAAAACAATGTCGTATCGGGCGGAAACTTCATTGAGAAATTTTCCAATATGTTCGCGCATCAATAACTCAGAAGGATTATGAGGATATTTACCCGTTGCAATAAAATCGATTTTATCGGACACCGTTTGTTTGACTTCATCAAAAGACATTTTTTCTTCCAAAATTTCCGTGAGCCCGGGATCATGACGTTTTGATAAATATTCATGTATCTTTCCTTTGCGCATATCGGCATCAATCAATAACACTGTTTTTCCCGTATCTGCTAAAAGAAAAGCCAAATTAGTTGATACAAATGATTTTCCAATACTAGGGGATGCGCCTGTAATCCCTATGATATTATTTTTTGCTTCTGCCACAGCAAACTGTAAAGTAGTTCTCAAACTTCTTAAACCCTCTATGGCTAAATCTTTAGGATTACGGTTAGCGAGTATAAACGATTTCATGCCGGGAATTTTTCGGCGTACTTCCTTAGTTATTTTTTCTTGCGCCGGGCTATGAGGAATAATGGCATAAATCGAAATACCGAGTTGATCCTCAATATAATCAGGGTCGGTTACGCCATGCGAAAATAGCTTTCGAATAAATATAATCATCCCAGCTAAAACAAACCCAAAGAGAACGCTGCCTAGCAAAGTAATTTGTTTTTTAGACGGTAGTTGTATAGGATAACTGGCACTATTTAAAATGCTCACATCGCTCGTAATACCGGCCTGAGTCACTTGTAATTGTTGTACACGTGATAAAATCATCATATACATATTGTTTTTGACGGTAACATCTCTCTCTAATGCCACTGCCTTTTGCTCTGTCTTTGGCAAAGTCCCTATTTTTTGTTGCAAAGTCGCTAATTCAGATTCTAACTGTTTCTCTTTAATCGCAGCAGCAATCACAAGAGGATGGTTTTCAGTATAGGAGAATAGTAATTCGGATTTACGAAGTTGCAGTTGCCCTAAATTTTGTTCTAGCGCCGTTAATTGCCCCAATAAAACTTGAGATTCAAAACTTAAACCCAAAGATTTCGTTTTAACACGATACTGATTCAAAGCACTTTCGGCTTGATTCAAATCAGTCTGAACAAGCGGCAGTTGCTGTTGTAAAAACCCCAACACCTGTTTTATTTCTACCGATTTTTTTGCTAAATTCCTTTGAATTTCAAAATCTAAAATGGTATTCAAAATAAGCGGTATTTTTTGTGAATCAGTACCGGTTAAGGCAACCATGAGGACGCCTGTTTTACCGCTGAAGGCACTCGCTGATGATCCACTACTAGAAACATCGGTAATTGACAACGTTTTTGAAAAACTTTGTTGTACAGGAAAAATAGGTTGCCGTATAACATTAAACTCCGCGCCGGGCTGTGCCTTTAACTGAGATACTCGAATTTTATAACGAGAATCCAATGTAGACACTTCAAGTGGCCCTACCGTACCTACGAACAATAACCGCCCATCAGGAAAATACAATTGATATTGTTGACGATTCAAAACCTTCAATAAAAACACGCCCCCTTCCATGTTTTGAGGCACATCGAATTCATCGACAGTTAAAACATTTCTATCAGGAGATAATTTGGCAATAATTCCACTTAAAATAGGGATGGAAAAATGATGCGGATAAACAATAAGATCCAAGTGATAGGCCCGTATAGTTGGCTCTAAAATATAACGCGACTGCATTAAGGCGCTTTCAATATCTGAGGATGATGCCGTAGGATTTGACATACCACCAGCATCATTAAGAAAATTCATTTCCTGCATAACCGACGATTTATTTTCAACTTGAATTAAAGCGCTCGTTTGATACAAAGGAGGAATTTGTGATGCGTAAAAAAATGCCATCAAAAAACAAATAAAAACAACGACGAGAATAAACCATTTATGCTGATATAATTCCAGCAACAATTCTCGCAAATCAATCTCTTCAGTTTCCTGAGTTACCGCACTTCGAGCCTGGCCGCGCGGTTGACTCAATCCATCTTGATCCATACTCAATAAACTCAATTTTAATAATCCAAAATTGACTTGGCAAACCAAACTGCTTGTATTGTCGGCCATATTTGACCCAATACTTTGTTCCAGGTTGTTGCGCCCGACGGTGCCGCATACAGGATGTCATTCGGCATCACATAAAAGTGCTCCGCAGCAATTAATGACATCGGATTTTTTCCATCTAATACATACACTTTAAAATTTTGCAAATCGCCACGAACTAAATACACTTGCGTCGTATCCGCCGTTTGACCATTTAGCCCCCCTGCCATATCCAACGCTTCCATAAAAGAAATAGGCTTCGCCGTTAAAACAATTTTTCCCGGCTTCAGCACTTCCCCCAGAACATGGATTTGTTTGCTCAAATAATTGACTTGAATGGTCACCTGAGGGCGACGAATATATTTTGATAATCGCGCTTCTAATAGGTTTTGCGCTTGTGCCGGTGTGTAACCACTCATACGCACCGTCCCAGCATAAGGAAAATCAATTTCACCTTGCTGATTCACAACAAAACCACCCATTTGATTAGGATTGATGGCCTCCCCAACAATGGAAGATTGATCGATATTGGTTGCCGCATTCGTGCTTACGCTAGCGGTTGAGAGCGCCGCTGGTGCTGCCAATTCCGGATGATCCCAAACGATAATATTCAACACATCAAAAGGACTAATGGGATAAGTGGCCGGCATACTCAGTTCAGCCTTCGGCAAGGTCGGATCGATGGTAATAACTTTTGTTTTCAGTAAACGTCCTTGAGCATCACGATAAGACTTCAAATCAGATTTTGTCATATAAGTGCCCGGCGCAGCCGTACAGCCGGCAATAACAATAAAAATAGATAAAATTATTCCTGCCCACAACCAAGCACGCTTCATCACGTTATCCCTAAAAATACTTCATCACTTAGAATGGGTTGATCTTACTAAAAAATATCGACTTCTTCCAACAAAAAAAATTATTTTACGAGCTTTGACCGCCAATCATCCCAGCTTTGTCTAATTAGCAAATACGTTTGCTCGAAAACCAGGCTCGATTGACGAAAAGGATCATAAATTTCAAAATCACTCCAATGCCCCAATAAAAAAACTTTCCCGCGCGCAGAAGGGCATGCTTTGTGCAACGCATTTTTATAGCCCTCCTCCATTGTCAAAATCAAATCAGCATCAATTAACAGTGGCTCAGTCACTTGTTGTGCGCGATGTGCACTGATATCAATTCCTTCTTTTTGCATAACGGTTTGTGCTTCTTCGACAGCTGGTTCGCCGACTAAGGCATGCAAGCCCGCCGATACGGTTTTAATCGGTGATTGATGCTGTTGTAATTGATGCCGAAAAAAACCTTCGGCCATCGGGCTTCTACACACATTGCCGATACACACAAATAAAATACTTTTAAACATGGATAAAATCTCGATCAACCGTTTATTATTGGAAGACATACTAACATACGATCCCACTAAAATCATATGGCTCATTCATGAGATTGAGAAAGCGAGCGCAAGATTTTCCTTCAATCCTCAATATCTTTTTCTGGATCCCCGCGGTCTTCGCCGCGGGATGACGGTCCCTCAATCCTCAACACTAAACCCTTTTTAGCACTTCCGCCACTGTCACAAAAGATCCAAACACAACAATTAAATCAGCTGTCGCCGTATTGTGAAGCACCTGTTCTAATGCCTCATCAGCATTTATACAGACCTGATAATGAGATTGCCCTGCCTTTTCAAACTGCACTGCAATCTCTCTCGCCTCTACTCCTCTCGGTTTGGGTAGTGAAATCAAATACCACGCATTCACAAACGGGATCGCCGCCGCCAAAACACCCGCAATATCTTTATCTTTCTGCATGCCAAAAATCGTATGAACACGTCGCTCTGGGTATGCGCATTTAACCTGATCAAAAAAATGTCGGGTGGCGGCAGGATTATGCGCTACATCAACAATGATTGTTCGCCGCTGATAATCAATGGGCTGAAATCGTCCGGGTAAAAAAACGTTTTCTAATCCTCCTTTGATTGCTTCAAAAGAAACGGGGAAAGCAGGGCGTAAACACATAACCCCCATTAATGCTGTTGCTGCGTTCGCTAAATCAATGGCAGGAATCGGTAAATGTTCGAAATAATCATCGGCTGATTTAAATACCCATTCTTTACCCGCCGATTCATAAAAAAAATCTTTTCCGACCACAAACAAAGACGCTTTAAGTTTTTCAGCAACTTCCGATAACACTGACGGCGGATTTTTATCCCCACAAATAACAGGTTTATATGCGCGCATAATACCCGCTTTTTCTCGCGCAATATCTGCCCTCGAATTCCCCAAGACCTCACAATGATCTAAATCAATACTCGTGATAATCGCCAAATCCGCATCAATCAAGTTCACCACGTCCGATTGGCCGCCAATTCCAACTTCTAAAATCATCAAATCAAGCTGTGCTTTTTTAAATAGCCACAACGCTGCCAAAAAAGAAAAATGAAAATAACTGAGCGCTACATTTTTTCGCGCTTCATCGATTGCGTTAAACGCTTCACAGATTTCCGCATCCGTAACCATTTCACCTTGTACACGAATACGTTCATTAAAATGCAACAAATGCGGCGAAGTAAAAGCGCCCACTCGATAATTTGCTTGCAAATAAATTGATTCTAACGCAGCAACGCAAGACCCTTTACCATTCGTTCCAGTCACCGTGATAATTTTTTCAAACCGCGGCCAAAGCGCTAATCGATCCATCACGGCGCGAACAGAAGAGAAAGCATTCGACGTTGAACGAACGGTTTTCAGAGATTCTAAAAAGGATAGCCATTCGGCCAAGGATTGAGCATCAGGATTGAGGATTGAGGATTGAGGATTGAGAGAATGAACATCGCTGCACGATGAATGTTTATTGTTTTTCATGACATTGCAACAAAAAATATCGTGACAAAAACCGGCATTACAAAATAAGAAAAAACAGCCACAGGATTTCTTCTTCTAAAAAAATCCATTACGAACATCCAATTAAAACAATCACCGCGAAGCGGTGACATCCCCTCAATCCTCAATCCTCAATCCTCAATCCTCAATCCTAACAACAAAGTCTCAATACATTATGATACAACCGGCCTTTCTAAAGCTGCTTTTTGATGCGTTAATTTGGCAAGCAATAACGCAATACGTTCGCGCAACTGTCTTCGATCAACAATCATATCAATCGCACCATGTTCGAGCAAAAATTCACTCTTCTGAAACCCTTCCGGCAATGTGTGACGAATAGTTTGCTCGATCACACGCGGCCCTGAAAAGCCAATCAATGCTTTTGGCTCAGCGATAATAATATCACCCAACATGGCCAAACTGGCTGAAACACCACCCATGGTTGGATTAGTCAAAACCACTACATAAGGAATTTCCTTTTGGGCTAATTTCGCGAGCGCAGCGCTCGTTTTCGCCATTTGAAATAAAGACAATAAGCCTTCCTGCATACGCGCGCCGCCCGAAGCCGTAAAACAAATCAGTGGAATCTTGTTTTCCATCGCGACATTAACCGCTTGAACAAATTTCTCACCGACCGCGGAACCCATCGATCCACCAATAAACTGATATTCAAACGCACAAGCCACCACAGGAATCTTACATAAAAAGCCCTGCATCGCAACCAAGGCTTCTTTTTCGCCTATTTTTTTCTGAGAATGTTGTATTCGCTCTTTGTATTTTTTCTTATCTTTGAACTTTAAAATATCCTGCGCTTCAATATCTGCCGCTATTTCAATAATCGATTGTGGATCCAGAAAATAATTCAATCGATCTCGCGCTCGAAGATAAAGATGATAGCCACATTTCGGACAAACAAATAAATTTTTATCGAGATCTAATTGATAAAGAATCGCATGACAATTTTCGCACTTATTCCAAATCCCTTCTGGAATTTCTTTTTTCTTTCCGTTCGCAATGGAAGGCAATAATTTTCTTAACCAGCTCATATTTGTCTCCAATTTTTTAGGAGCGAAGTATACCCGAAATATTCAGCCGTTGGCCAGCGTGTTGAAAAACCTTCCGAATTCACGTTTTAAATGTTCTGCGATCGAAACTTATCCTCAATCGCAGAACAACTATTATCAATTTCACACAGTCAATTGCGACGCAACTTTACGCAATCGTTTTTCACCAAACCCCTTGACTTGGCTCAAATCATCCACCGATTTAAAATTACCATGCGCCGTTCGATAAGCAACGATGTCTTCTGCTCGCTTAGGGCCAATGCCGTTCACTTTTTCTAAAGTTTTAGCATCCGCTGTATTGATGTTGACAGGCTGCGCATTGACAACTTTCTTTGTCGACATTTCATGCGGGGCCGTCGATTCAGCTGCCGAGCAAGGTAATGCAAAAATAACGCCACAAACTGCCAGGGCAATTATCATCATTTTTCGAATAGACATATAGTATCTCCTGAATATGAATTAAAAAAGTTCCGTTTGCCATATCAAATGACAACAGAAAATGAACCTGTTTTTGAACGTTTTAAAATAAAGAAACTTACGAATGTAAGTGAAGAAATTTTAGCAAAACTCAATAAAAAGTCTATTAATTTTTAATAAATAACGTAACTCTCCAGCAGAGATCGTGGCGACACAAGAAGTTCGCTCGAGCGTGCTGAGTCGTTACAATTATCTTTTCTTCCAATGAAACAAAGCACCTAACGGCCCGGACACGACAAATACAGCACACAAAGCAAATAAAACAACCGGCGGATTTAATGCAACGCCGACAAAAAACAGCAAAATGGCAATCACTACAAAGAAAGAAGTAATACCTGTCATCTCGAGGTCTTTAAAACTTCGATATCGAACAGTGCTAATCATAAGCGTACCCGCTAGAAACATACACAAAGTCATACAAAAACCCAACCAATGCGCGCTGATATTAATGGGGTAAACTTGTAATAACCAAACAATACCTACAATAAAAGCAGCGGCCGATGGACAAGGTAAACCGGTAAAATACCGCTTATCAGAAGCTTGAGTATTAAACCGAGCTAATCGAATTGCCGTTGAAGCCGTATAAAAGAAAGCGGCTAACCACCCTAATTTACCAAAAAAATGCAATACCCAACTATAGGTAATCAGTGCAGGCGCCATTCCAAAAGCAACCAAGTCAGACAAACTATCATATTCCGCACCAAAAGCACTCTGCGTTTTTGTCAATCGAGCGACACGTCCATCTAGCGCATCGGCAATCATCGCGATAAAAACGGCAATCGCCGCCGTCTCAAACTGTCCTTTCATCGCAGCGACAACCGCATAAAAACCAGAAAATAATGCCGATGTCGTTAATAAATTCGGTAATAAATAAATTCCTCGGCGAGGGGCATTTATTTCTGAATCTTCTGCTTCAAATAATTTATCGTCTAATTCATTCATACTTGTATGCCTTGCTCCAGTTTGTCTAATTTAACCTGAGGTTTGGATAAGAAGCTGAGAAAACAATGTGCTAACCTGGGATGATTATTTTTTTAATTCCGAGCTTGTAGGGGCGCCTCTTGTGGGTACCTGATCTCGAAGGCACTCGCACATTTTTGGGCGACCACTAAGGGTCGCCCCTACGGATTCATCACACGAAACAATGGGTGTGTTAATAGAAAATCCCATTCTCTCTCTTATCCAAAACTTAGGTTATTATAAAAGTTGCTTATTGTCATCGTGAACCCAAGAAAGGTCAAATATTTTTTCCTTTCTAATAACGAAATAAGCCCACTCAAGATTTCGCCAATTTCTCAAATTTTTACACGGTCATTGCGAGGTATGCCCGAAGCAATCCAGCATCAGGACTGGATTGCTTCGGGCATATCTCGCAATGACGAAGGAGTGGGTTGCTTCGTCGCTAGCGCTTCTCGCAATAACGGCAATGCGTTTATACGCCGGCTATCATCATTTCCTCGATCAAAACAGAGCCCGTCTGAACGGCATCATAAGGATCTCTATCTTTCCCAACAGCCACCATATTTGCAAACATATCTTTTAAATTTCCCGCAATGGTTATTTCAGAGACTGGGAATTGAATCTCGCCATGGTCAACCCAAAAACCAACTGCGCCACGTGAATAATCTCCCGTCACCAATTTCACTCCTTGCCCAATTAATTCAACAACTAACAATCCTTTATTCATTTTTTTAATGAGCTCTTGCAAATCCAAACCTTGATGAGATACAAATAAATTATGCGCCCCGCCCGCATTAGCCGTTGTTTGCATACCCAATTTACGCGCCGTATAGCTATTCAATAAATAATGGCGCAATATACCGTCTTTAATAAAATGCTGTTTCCGAGTCGCAACACCTTCGTTGTCAAAAGCGGCGCTACCTAATCTTTTAGGTAAAAATGGGTCTTCATGTACTTGAATAAATGAAGGAAAAATTGGTTTTTCCAAGTGATCAACTAAAAAAGTCGAATGGCGATAGAGCTGTTCTCCACTGATGGCAGACAATAAATGATACCATAACCCTCGGGCCACTTCTGAAACAAAAAGAACGGGCACTTTTTGCGTTGATAATTTACGTGAGCCCAATCGTTGAATCGTTCGTTCGGCGGCTTGATCGGCAATACGATCAAACCCACCCATCAATCCGGCGCTATCTCGTGCAACAGCATAACTATAATCTCGCTCCATTTGCCCATTTTGTTCAGCAATCAAACTACAAGAAATTGAATGCAGCGTCGAAGGAACGGCGCCAATAAATCCATGCGTATTGCCATAAACCGAAAACTGCTTCCCGCTCGTCACTGAAACACCTTCAGAATTCACGATGCGCGGATCAAATCGCTTTGCGCGTTGCTCACAAGCGATCGCTTCTTGAATCGCTGATTCTGGCGTCATTTCCCAAGGGTGATAAAGATCCAAATCAGGTAATTCACTCGCCATCAGCTCAGGTTCCGCCAACCCCGCACAAGGATCTTCTTCGGTGAATTTTGCCCGTTCACAGGCAGAGCGAACAACCGCTTCTATTTTTTCAGGATGAATATCGGTCGTCGTGGCAGACGCTAACCGCTTACCAAAATAAACCGTGATCCCCAACGATCGACCTCGATGATATTCTAAGGTTTCTATCGACCCTTCTCGCACAATCACATTAAAACCATCCTCTATCGCCGACGATACATCCGCTGAACTCGCCCCAAATTTTTTCGCAGCCAATAATGCTTTTTTAATGCTCCGCTCAAGCTGCACTAATTCCTTCATGAGTGAGTCCCTCCCACTGTCATTTCATCAATCTTAATCATCGGCTGACCCACACCTACCGGCACAGATTGTCCGTCTTTCCCACAAATACCAACACCCGTATCAAATTGTAATTGATTTCCAACCATACTAACTTTCATCAACGCTTCGGGACCATTACCAATCAACGTCGCATCTTTAATGGGTGCCGTAATTTTACCGTGTTCAATTAAATACGCTTTGCTCGTCGAAAAAACAAATTTCCCCGACGTGATATCGACTTGTCCACCCGCCATATTTTCAATATAAATACCGTCTTGAATCGACCCGATAATTTCTTCTGCAGAATACTCGCCCGGTAATAAATAAGTATTCGTCATGCGAGGAATAGGCAAATGCGCATAACTTTCTCGACGTCCATTCCCGGTAGAGACTTGCTTCATTAAATGCGCATTTTGTTTATCCAACATACAGCCAGTTAAAATACCGTTTTCAATCAATACCGTTTTTTGTGTCGGAGTCCCTTCATCATCGATATTCAGCGAACCTCGACGCAATGAAAGAGTCCCATCATCCACAATCGTGCAAACAGAAGACGCCACTCTCTGCCCAAATTTATCAGCAAAAGCAGATGTTTTTTTACGGATAAAATCACCTTCTAAACCATGCCCCACCGCCTCATGCAACAAAACCGCTGGCCATCCAGCGCCTAATACAACGGGCTTTAATCCAGCTGGCGCATCAATGGCACTTAAATTAATCAATGCTTCATCGACGGCCGCTTTGGCATAATCCGTCACCAAATTATTTTGCAAGAAAAACTCATATCCTGAACGCTGCCCACCGCCAAAATATCCTTTCTCTCGAGCCCCTTTATCTTCAACCACCACACTCACATTGAGTCGAACCAAAGGACGCACATCCGCGGCATAAGTCCCATCACTCGCGCAAACTAAAATGATTTCATACATGCCCGATAAGTTAGCCATCACTTGCGTGACGCGGGGATCTTGCGCTCGAGCCGCTACATCTACGCGATGCAGCAATTCAACTTTTTCTTGTTCGGATAAGGTGATCAAGGGATTTAATGGCTCATATAAATGCGGCGCGGCCTTTCTCGAAGAGGTCGGTGCGACTTTCTCTCTGCCTCCGCGTCGCGCAATCGTTTTCGCAGCTCGGGCTGCCTTACGCAGCGCCCCCAGATAAATATCTTCGGAATAAGCGAATCCTGTTTTTTCTTGTACCACAGCCCGAACACCAGCGCCTTCTTCGATCGATAAATTCGTGCTTTTAATAATATGGTCTTCTAACATCCATGATTCTGAATAAACACGCTGAAAAAATAGATCGGCGTAATCGAGTCGATGATGCAATAAAGACGATAAAATATTTTCCAAATCTTGAGTAGACAAATCATTCGCTGTTAAAAAGGTTGCTTCCGCCAGTGCGATGTGCATAACCTTACCTTTATTTAATAATAAAACATTGCACAGTTTAGCAGTTCTTTAAAAAAGTGTTATGAGAATTAAAAAAAACATGCAAACCACGATCAACATTCGATAGAATGACTTGTGTTTGAAGTAATTATTCACCGCGATCATGACGATACAAGTAACGTTCCCTAGAAAGCACTGAATAGTTGCTGAAAATGTAATTATTCACTGAGATGGTAACGATACGAGAACGTTCCTGCGAGCGTACTGAATAGTTACCCGTTTGGAGTATAATCAAGGAATTTATAATCACATGTCTCAATGGTCTTATCGAGTTTTGATCAGCATTTTTTTATTGTGTTTTACCCTATCCATCGCGCAAGCGGATCTTCCTAAGTCTCCCTCGCTCGATGAAAAAATTGGCCAGATGATTATGATCGGCTTCGATGGCGCAACGCTCTCTCCAGACTCCCCTGTCATTGGCGACATTCAAAACGGGCGCATTGGGGGTGTGGCATTATTCGACTACAATATGAAAACAAAAGATTTTCATAAAAATATCGAAAACCCGGCTCAATTACGCGTTTTAACACAACAATTACAAGCGGCTGCAAAGCGCTATCAACCTGCTACTTATCCTTTGTTGATCGCCATTGATGCTGAAGGAGGAAACGTCAATCGATTAAAGCCGAGTTACGGATTTCCTAAAATGATTTCCGCCAAAATGCTCGGAAAATTACCTGTCGCATTCACGTATTATTATGCGGGACGTTTGGTTAAAATATTACACATGATGGGCATTAATGTCGACTTTGCGCCCGTCGTTGACGTCAACACCAATCCCAACAGTTCCATTATTGGCAAGCTCGAGCGCAGTTTTTCGGATAACCCGACCCATGTCATCAATCGCGCCGAAGTATTCTCAAGATTTTTCAAACATCACCACATTCTCTGCGCTTACAAACACTTTCCAGGCTTAGGCAACATTTCAGAGAACCCCCATGAAGACATGGTCGACGAAACAGCCACATGGCAAATGCAAGAATTACTCCCCTACGAAAAATTATTAACTAATCCTAATGCTTGTCCGATGGTTATGGTCAGTCATGTCATCAATCGCCAACTTGATCCCGATGGATACCCCGCTTCTTTATCGCATAAAATGATTACCAACACACTGCGCGATCAATTACATTTCAACGGTGTTGTCATTACCGATGATATGCAAATGGGCGCCATCATCAAACATTACGGCCTTGAAAAAGCAATCCGCCTCGCTATCAATGCGGGCGCTGATATTTTACTCTTCTGCAATCAATTACAAGACCAACCCAACATCGCGCAACAAGTCATCCAAATTGTCAAAGAGGATATTAAAAAAGGACTGATTTCAGAAAAACGAATTGATGAAGCTTATGCGCGCATCCTGAAAGCAAAAGCTATGCTACCTCAACCGGATGTGAATCCTTCATGATGGATGCCCCTCGACCTTTATTTGATTCACTCGATGAAGTAAAAAATCTTATCGAAAGCAAACGAGCCATTATCACGCCTCCTCATGTACCAACAACAGCCCATGAAGATTATGAGCAGGGGTTACGCTTTATCTATAGTTATTTAGGCAGTGAGGCTACCTTTAATGCATATCGTCGAGAAGTAGAACGGCTACTGCAGTGGGTTTGGTTTATCGCCAAAAAAACACTGAAAGAAATCCATCGAGAAGATATCGAGAACTATATTTATTTTTGCCAATTTCCACCGGAAAGCTGGATCGGCATCAAAAATGTGCCGCGATTTATTTTAAAAGAAGGTCTGCGCATGCCGCATCCCGAGTGGCGACCTTTTGTTGCAGGTATTTCTAAAGCCGCCTTTCGCCATGGAGAAACGCCGAACCAAAAAAAATTCAATCTCTCGCAAAAAGCGATTCAAGCGATTTTCGCCATTTTAGGCAGTTTTTTTAATTTTCTCGTTCAAGAAGATTATCTCGGCCAAAATCCTGTCATTCAAATTCGACAAAAAAGTAAATTCATTCGAAAGCAGCAATCCAAAGCCGTCATTCGTCGATTGAGCGAATTACAATGGGCGTATGTGATCGAAACAGCTAAAAAAATGGCGGCCGAAAATCCCGAAGAAGATGAACGAACCCTCTTTATGATGAGCGCTTTATTCGGCATGTATTTACGTATTTCGGAGCTCGCCGCGAGTGAACGATGGATTCCGCAAATGGGTGATTTTTATCTCGATCAAGATAGTAATTGGTGGTTTACGACGGTCGGTAAAGGGAATAAACAACGCGATATTTCCGTCAGTGACGCCATGCTCGAAGCACTGAAACGTTACCGAACCGCTTTAGGTCTTTCGCCACTACCCGCCCGCGGCGATACGACGCCCCTCATTCCCAAAACAACCGGCAAAGGTCCGGTTAGCAGCACGCGTCATATCCGATCGATTGTTCAAAAATGTTTTGATCGCGCGATCGAACAATTACGCACGGATGGATTTCAAGATGATGCCGAAGCCCTCATGTCTGCTACCGTACACTGGCTACGTCACACCGGCATTTCAGAAGATGTGAAACATCGCCCGCGAGAACATGTCAGAGATGATGCCGGACATAGCTCGAGCGCCATCACTGATCGATACATCGATATCGAACGACAAGCCAGACATGCTTCAGCAAAAAAGAAACACATTGATCCCGATGAATCCCTATGAACCCGCATGCGAAGTTTTTGAATCTATCCAAGAGTAAATGTATGATTAGAGGATTTTATGTTGATTCATCCTTCGAGCCTTTCTTCTCTCGCTTCTCGATCTGACTCTATAAACACTGTAATCAAGCATATTGGCAAACGATAAAAAAAACGTATAATGCATTCCGTGTTGAGGCGTAGTGCAATGGCAGCACTCTTGATTCTGACTCAAGCAATCTTGGTTCGAGTCCAAGCGCCTCAGCCATCTTTATCGCTCAATCGACTATACTTGAATTTAACTGGACTAATTGTCGATCCAATCCAACGAACCCTTCGTCTTGTGCTAAACGCTCTAATTCTGGCAGTGTGATCATTTGCTCAGCCGTGAAAGGCCCTGCGCCGATACGTCGCAAGGCGACTGTATAAGCGCCGCATCCAAGTGCTTCGCCGATATCTTCAACGAGCGTACGAATATAGGTTCCTTTGCTGCAGCGGACGTCTAATGTAATACAGTTGCTGGATCCCGCGATCAAGTCGCAGGATGACGGAGCATTGGATCCCACAGGATGGCAGGAGACAGTAGATCCCGCCGTCTCAAAAGTATCATCCCGTAATTTGATCATGGGAGATGGCGTGATAGTCGAAGAAATCATATTCAACGAATAAATGTTTATCGTTCTCGGCTTCCGCTCGATTTCAATCCCTTGTCGCGCCAATTGATACAATGGCTTTCCATGAAATTTCAATGCGGAATACATCGGCGGAATTTGCACGATGTCTCCGCGAAATTTTTCAAGTACACGCTGCAGCTGATCATCCGTCACATGGACAGGTCTCCGATCGATAACGTCGCCTTCTGCATCACCCGTTTTAGTGCGCCCACCTAATTGAGCTACCGCCACATAATGTTTATCTGAATCTAACAAGGATTGCGACAACTTAGTCGATCGACCAAAGCAAATAGGCAGCAAACCCGTCGCCAAAACATCCAAACTACCAGTATGTCCTGCTTTTTTAGCTTGAAATAACCATTTCACTTTTTGCAAGGCTTGATTAGAAGACATACCGATTGGTTTATCTAAAATGAGAATGCCGTCGATAGCACGCCTTTCACGCTTCGGAAGATTTGGTATCATGAGATTCGTTCAATAACGTTGAAATCTGCACGCCTTTTTGCCATACCTCATCAAAATAAAAATGCACTTTGGGCGCGCGACGCAATCGAATTTGTTGGGCTAACTGATGCTGGAATCGCCCCGCCAGACGATTCAATAAATCAAGAATTTCTTTTATCCGCGATTCATCGCGCGGAATCACGTAAATTTTAGCGTAGGATAAATCTCTCGATACTTTCACCTGCGTTACAGTCACCATACCAACTTTTGCATGGTGCAATTCAAATTCGAGAAGATTAGCAATCGTATCCCGTACAAGAGATTCGATACGGTTGATACGAGTGGAGACTTTTTTGGGACTGAGGATTGAGGATTGAGGATTGAAGGATGGAATCGCTTCGCGATGGCGTATTTTATTCGTCATGTTTTTTTGTTGTTTCATATTGATCGTTCACTTGTATGTCAACCGTCATTACGAGGCATAGACAAAGCAGAATGCGACTCGTCATGGCGCGAGGAGCGTTAACGACGAAGCAATCCAGAATCAGGCCGTCATTGCGAGGTATGCCCGAAGCAATCCAGTTTTATTCTCTGGATTGCTTCGGACATACCTCGCAATGACGGCAGGTAACCCTCTTCCTCGATCATCAATCCTCTACAATACGGCTTTAACCTCAATGCGCTCGTAATTTTCAATCTGATCGCCCACTTTGATCTCATTATAATTTTTAATGCCAATGCCGCACTCCATTCCTTGGCGTACTTCACTGGCATCATCTTTAAACCGCCTTAGGGAATCGAGTTCACCTTGATAAATAACCACATTGTTTCTCAGAACACGCACGGGTTTACCACGCTTAATAAGGCCTTCGGTAACCATACATCCAGCGATTGAACCAAATTTTGGCGAGCGAAATACATCACGCACTTCAGCTAATCCTAAAATTTGCTCTTTAAATTCAGGCGCCAACAGACCCGTCATCGCACTTCTCACTTCATCAATCACATTGTAAATAATACTATGATAATGAATATCCACGCCCTCTTTTTCAATTAATTGCTTGGCCGTATGGTCCGCTCGCACATTAAATCCAAAAATAATGGCTTTAGAGGCTATGGCTAAGTTCACATCAGATTCTGTAATGGCGCCAATCCCACGAGAAACAATTTTCACGGTGGCTTTACCCGTTGACAATTTTAATAAAGCATCCGACAACGCTTCTAAAGAACCTTGCACATCCGTCTTTAAAATAACGTTTAAATTCATCACTGTCCCTTTCGAAAGATTATCGAATAAATTTTCTAATTTGACTGCTTGTTCTTTGAATAATCGCGTCTCTCGATATTTACCTTGCCTAAATAAGGCAATTTCACGTGCTTTGCGTTCATCTTCAACCACAAAAAACTCATCGCCCGCATTGGGAACGTTAGATAATCCGAGGATTTCAACTGGAATTGAGGGTCCAGCTTCTGTGGCCTTATGTCCCGCTTCATTTAACATCGCGCGAACACGCCCATATTCTAATCCTGCTAGCACAACATCTCCCCGATGCAGCGTCCCTTCTTGGACTAAAATCGTCGCGATTGGCCCTCGACCTTTATCTAAGCGAGACTCAACAACAATCCCTCGCGCCGGCGCCTCTTGAACCGCTTTTAATTCCATGACTTCCGCTTGTAATAAGACAGACTCCAACAAGGCATCAATACCCTGCCCCGTTTTCGCTGAAATATTAATAAACATGGAATGACCACCCCATTCTTCTGGGATAACATCATGTTGAGTCAGCTCTGTTTTGACGCGCTCTGGATCTGCTTCAGGTTTATCAATTTTATTCACTGCAACAATGATCGGCACATTAGCGGCTTTTGCATGTTGAATGGCTTCAACCGTTTGTGGCATCACGCCATCATCAGCCGCAACCACTAAAATAACGATATCCGTTGCTTTCGCACCACGCGCACGCATCGCCGTGAACGCTTCATGACCTGGGGTATCTAAGAAAGTGACCACCCCTCGATCGGTTTCTACGTGATAAGCGCCGATGTGCTGTGTAATACCACCCGCTTCTCCCGCCGCAACTTTGGTCCGACGAATATAATCTAATAAGGATGTCTTGCCGTGATCAACATGTCCCATAATGGTTACCACAGGCGGACGAGCGACTTTTTCTGCATCATGCACAGAAAATTGCTCGAGAAAGTCTGCTTCAACTGCGTTTTCTTTAATCACCTTGGCTTTATGTCCCATTTCTTCGACAACCAAGAGGGCGGTATCCTGATCGATCGGTTGGTTAATCGTCGCCATCACACCCAGCTTCATCAAAACCTTAATGACTTCTGTAGCTTTAACAGACATTTGTTGCGCTAATTCAGCAACCGTCACCACTTCTGGAATAGCAACCTCATGCACTGTCGGGATCACTGGTTTTTCAAATGCTTGACGCGTAATTTTAACATCAACCGTTTTTTTCATCACCTTTAACGCTTTGCGAGAACGGTCTTTTTCAAAGAAAGGCGCTTCAATTGCGTCGGCATCTTCGTCGTCTAATGTTAAATTTCTAATATCGATTTTTTTACCGCCGCGTTCTTTTTCAACCAAACGAGTTTTAACACGTTTTTTATTTTTCTCTCGCTCTTTTTCTTCTTCAGTACTGGCAAAACGCGGCGCTTTGGTCGCACCACTTTCTGTGGTTTCTTCAATCGACGTGGTAGAAGCAGCTTGCTCCGTTGATGTTATTTCTGCTGTAGAAACTTGTTCTCCTTGAGGAAGGATCGCCGCCTCTGTCTTCACCTCTTCAGCAAAAAGCTTGGGTTCTTCCGCCGTTTTCGGATACATCTCATCGAGTCGTTTTAATTCTTCTGCTTGTTTTACCTTCTCTTGTTCGGCAATCAAGCTACGTTTAACATAAGTATGTTTTTTACGCACCTCGACATTAACTGTTTTTTTATTGCTGCGACTTTGTAAACCCGTTACGGTCAATTGACTCACCGATTTTCGCATTAAGGTGATTTTTGATGGGTCTACCTTTTTTAATGACAGCGTATCTTCAGCCGCTGGGGGCATCATGGTTTCTTCGCTGATTTTTTTGATGGTAAGTTTTTTTGCCGCTGTTTGTAATTCACCAGGCGTTGGCGTGGGCAATGCGGGTGGCTGTTCTTGCAAATAACTCATGATTTTCTTTTTCTGCATTTCAGATACTTCTTGATCGGCCGATTTAATCCGCATTTTAGCCGCATGAAAATGCATGAGTAATTGTTCAGCTGAAAGATTTAATTCCTTCGCCAAATCATCGACCGTTATTTTGTTAGTCATATTAATTAAGCCCCCGCAGAAAACTAACTCATTTTCTGCATCATTCACTCTTCATTATAACTATATCAACGCACTCTCAGAAACGTTCACACCTTTGGATCATTTTTGATAAAAATCATCCGAAAATTGAACGTTCTTATATCATCAAGATCGCCGTAAAATAGTTACTCTTCATTAAACCAATGCGCGCGTGCTGCCATAATGAGCTCTCGCGCACGTTCTGTTGTCACGCCTTTGACTTCGACCAATTCATCCACCGATTGCTCAGCCAAGTCTTCTCTCGTTTTAATACCTGCCGCTGCTAAAGTATAGGCCAATTCACGATTCATGCCCGTTAAATTGAGTAAATCTTCCGCAGGTGATGGGTGGTCTTTTTCATTTTCCAACGCTGTTTTCGCCCGCTGACGCAATGCTTCGATAATCCCTTCATCAAATTCAGCGACATTCAGCAATTCTTGCTTAGGAATATAAGCAATTTCTTCAACGCTCGTAAATCCTTCCCTCACTAAAATAAGCGCCACTTCGGCATCAACATCTAATTTTTCCATAAACAATTGTTGGAGCTTTTCGGTTTCAACTTGTTGTTTATTCTCAGCATCCTGGAGCGACATGACATTTAATTTCCAACCCGTCAATTGACTGGCTAGTCGCACATTTTGACCATTTCGCCCGATGGCTTGAGAAAGCTGACTCTCTTCCACCGCGATATCCATGGTATGTGAATCTTCATCCATGACAATGGAGGCTACTTCTGCTGGGGTCATTGCATTAATCACCAATTGCGCAGGGTTATCATCCCATAAAATAATGTCAACGCGCTCGCCATTGAGCTCATTCGAAATCACCTGGATCCGAGATCCTCTCATACCCACACAAGCACCAATCGGATCAATACGCCCATCATTGGTTTTAACAGCAACTTTAGAACGTAATCCTGGGTCCCGTGCTAACGCTTTAATTTCAATCACACCATCCCCGATTTCAGGCACTTCAATTGTTAATAATTCTTTTAACATTTCTTCGCGGGATCGAGAGGCCGCTAATTGGGGGCCTCGAACATCTGTTTTAATTTCAAATAAATAAGCGCGTAAGCGATCATTAACATGCACCATTTCTCCAGGAATCATTTCTGAACGAGGAATAAAAACTTCCGCATTATCCCCTAAATCCAACGCGGTTCCTTCTCGAGCAACCCGTTTGACGACGCCATTAATTAATTGGCCTACTTTATCCCGGTAAGCATTAGCGACTTGAGCTCGCTTTGCTTCTCGAACTTTTTGCAAAATAACTTGCTTAGCTGTTTGCACGCCAATTCGACCAATATCCTCCGAGACCATTAATTCTTCAATCACATCGCCCGCATTAAGCGCTTCATCTTTTTCTTTTGCTTGTTGTAAAGTTAAATGGCGATCGGCGTTAAATAGTTCCTGAAAATCCGGTTGTTTTTCATCGAGAATGGTCCAACAACGATATGTTTTATAATCTCCTGTTTTTCGATCGATACGTACTTTAACATCGATATCTTTGAAATGGCGCTTTCGCACCGCACTTTCTAATGCAGCTTCAATTGCATCAAAAATGACATCATCAGACACTTGCATTTCGCAAGAAACAGCTTTTGCTACATCTAAAATTTGTCGACTCATATTAAACCTCTCCTGCTTTATGCGCTTTTGAAATCAGATCGAATGGCAATGTAACGGTTTTATCCTCACACTGCAATAAGATTACACGATCCGACGCATCCATCAAAATACCCTGAAAATTTCGTTGTCCTTCCAATGGCGCCTTTAATCGCACAACGATTTTCTCATTCAAACAACGCTTGAATTGATCAACTGTGAATAAAGGCCTTTCAATCCCCGGCGAGGAAACTTCCAACGTATAAGCACTAGCGATGGGATTTTCCACATCCAGCAAAGCGCTGACTTGTTGACTAATGCGACTGCAATCATCCACAGCAATTCCTTCCGCCTTATCTACGTAAATACGCAATAATGCATAACGGCCCTGCGGCAAATAATCTAGCCCAATAAATTCGTAACCCATTGCCGTAATGGTCGGTTGAATCAATGCCGTTAGCATCGCTGTTTTTTTGTCCATCGTGCGCTAACACCTAAAATGGCTTCACATAATAAAAAACCCCTAAAAAGGGGTTTTCACGTTATTGGTAGCGGGGGCAGGATTTGAACCTACGACCTTCGGGTTATGAGCCCGACGAGCTGCCAGACTGCTCCACCCCGCGATTATTCTTGTCATTCGTTAATGACGCGCACTATACCTAAAACGCTTGCTCTGCGCAAGCAAAGAAATCTTCTTTTTTATTCGACCCAACAAAATGAGTATAGCCATGGGGCTTTGTAACTATTCATCGAGATCGCGATCATGCAATGCAAAATTCGCGTTTAAAATAAATTCCTGTGAAGATTGATCACAAAAATATATGTCATTGATTTTTGTGATCAAAATTTGGACAAAATGTTTTGCGTGTCGCTAAAAGTAGTGATAGGATTCGCCTATTAAATTTGGAGGGAAGATAATGATCAAACAACAGTTAGTTTCGCGACTCAACAAAAAACAACATCAATTACCTGAGCATGTGATGACCGAATGCGTTAATGAAATCCTAAATAAAATGATCGCCCACTTAGCAGAAGGGGGTCGCATTGAAATTCGCGATTTTGGAAATTTTAGCCTGCATTATCGCCCTTCTCGTTCAGCCCATAATCCGAAAAAAGGAACTAAATTCAAAACAAACCCCAAATACGCCGTACATTTTAAAGCAGGGAAAAATTTAAAAGAACGTGTCATGAAAAACACACAATCGCCCATTAAAAAAGCGGGTGATTCAAGTTATGACCATCATGAAGATCAACAATAAATCGTTCTCCACAAAAATCTACAGCACATGACGATTGAAAATAATCCGATTAACCTATCGACGGATAATATAGATTCGCCTGGATATTACCGTGGCAAAGTAACACCTCGTTGCCCCTGGTATTTTCCACCCCGATCTTTATATGAAACCGCGCACACCTCATCGGACTCTAAAAATAACAATTGCGCGATACCCTCGTTCGCATAAATTTTCGCTGGTAAATTCGTGGTATTTGAAAACTCTAACGTCACATGCCCTTCCCATTCCGGTTCAAGTGGCGTGACATTAACAATAATACCACACCGCGCATACGTCGATTTACCCAAGCAAATACATAATATATTGCGAGGGATTTTAAAATACTCAACGGTCCTTGCGAGCGCAAATGAGTTGGGCGGAATAATACAAACGTCTGAGCGAATATCCACAAAACTTTTCTCATCAAATTGCTTTGGATCAACAACCGAGGAATTAATATTAGTGAAAATTTTGAATTCATTGGCGCAGCGCACGTCATAACCATAGCTGGACGTTCCGAATGAAACGATTTTTTGGCCATTGATGTTCTTAATTTGATTCGACTCAAAAGGCTCAATCATCTGATGATCGATAGCCATTTTACGAATCCAGCGGTCCGATTTGATACTCATCCCTATTTTCCTCCACAAGTTTTGTGCCTTGCCTGATTTTCACGACGAAATAGCCCTGACGCTTGATTGCTTCGTCTTGCTTCATCGTTTACACTCCTCGCAATAACAGAAAGAATAATAGCGCGATTCGCCACATGATCTAGCAAAGCGCTAAACTCGCGTTTAATTGCTCGTGAGATAATACCTATATGACAAAACCACAAACACAACCCATTGGCATACTCGGCGGCACCTTCGATCCCATTCACCAAGGTCACTTACAAATTGCCTTGATTGCGCTTCAACAATTGCATTTACAAAAAATACATTTCATTCCTTGCTTTCAACCACCGCATCGCAATCAACCCATAGCGTCACCGAATGATCGACTCGCGATGGTAAAATTAGCCATCGGCAATAATACCGCTTTCAACGCCGATGATCGAGAAATTAAGCGTGGAAATATTTCTTATACTATTGATACGCTGAAATCTTTACGACAAGATTATCCTGATACACCCTTATGTTTAATCATCGGCACAGATGCTTTTCAAGAATTACAACAATGGCATCATTGGAAAGAACTCATTGATTATGCACATTTAGTGGTCATGTATCGGCAAACAGATCAGCCTCAACAATCTAATGCACTAATCGAAAATAAGTTTTCAGGGTTAGAACAAATAGACTCGAGCAGTTTGGAATTTCCGCTAGGCGGCGGCGAACCGAGCTTGAGGAGTGTATTATGCATACATGACTCAAGCAAGCGAGGAAGCCAACAACGCGGAAAACCAAAATGCGAAGAGTGTATTTTTACATGGGCTCAACCACATGTGACGGAGGATATTTCAGATCTTTCGCATTATCGGAAAGGAGTCATCTATTTTTTGATGATAAACCCTATTCTTATTTCAGCAACAAAAATCCGAAATAAAATAAAAGCTAGATCACAAAATCTCAAAAACGAGTTACCTGGAAAAGTGCTCGATTACATCAAAACGCATCATCTCTATAGCGCGAACTCAAAATAAGAAATACAAAAAACCATGGGCTAGATCGAATAAGATTGCGATGTTGATCACGATCTTTGTGTAGGGACGCCCTCTCAGGGCATCCTTGCTTTAAAAATTCCCTTTAAACCAACTTTTCATTTTATGCCAAATGCCTTTCACGCTGTGCGTTTCATGCCACACTTCTTTCGCTCCTTCATGAGATTGTTGATGACCATATATCAACAGTCCAATCCCAGTTGAAAATTTTGGGTTTTTCACGACGTCAACAAGACCTGTAATACGCTCTGGCTGGCCTAATCGAACAGGTATCTGTATCACTCGTTCAGCCAGTTCTAGCACGCCGGGAATTAAAGAAGCGCCGCCCGTCAAAACCAATCCTGCGGCAATCATATCATCAAAACCGCACCGGCGAATTTCAGAGGCCACAAGCGCAAACAATTCTTCATAACGTGGCTCACAGACTTCAGCAAGCATACGTTTGGAAACGTGCCGACCTGGTCGATTTCCCACGGAAGACACTTCAAACAAATCATTTTGATCCGCCTGTTCAACCAGCGCTGTCGCATATTTTAATTTAATTTCTTCAGCATTTTGCGTCGGGGTCCGTAAAGCAATCGCGATATCATTTGTCACTTGATCACCGGCAATCGGAATAACAGCCGTGTGACGAATCGCACCATCGACAAAAATCGCAATATCGGTTGTTCCACCACCAATATCAACCAAACAAACACCCAATTCTTTTTCATCTTCAGATAAAACAGC
>Ga0209417_1002619_pt1 | contig 26820 bp, 27 predicted proteins | sample RifGroF2_FD_184002 | JGI IMG/M metagenome (GOLD analysis project Ga0209417, IMG submission 184002) | Groundwater microbial communities from Rifle, Colorado, USA - Groundwater F2 (SPAdes) (version 2) | ecosystem: Environmental > Aquatic > Deep subsurface > Groundwater | place: Rifle, Colorado... | reverse complement strand
AAGAAAACCATCACGATTGCCAGGACCACCGGCCCGACCACCAGGCCGGCCAGGCCGAATGCCAGAAAGCCCCCCAGCACGCCGAAAACGATGACCAGTATCGGCAGTTTTGCCTTGCCGCTGATAAACAGCGGACGAATGATGTTATCAATGCTGCTGACCACCAGCACTCCCCAGAGTATCAACGCCACCCCCGCCAGCAAATTTCCCTGAACCAGCAGGTAGATGGCCCCCGGAAGCCAGATCAGTGCTGTTCCGACAAAGGGAATCGGTGCGCAGATTGCCATCAGCGTGCCGAACAGGAACGGAGACGGCAATCCGGCAGCCCAGAACCCGAGTCCGCCCAGAGTCCCCTGGACCAGGCAGGTCAGGATGACACCGTACATGACCGCTCCAAGTACCCTGGTTACCGTGGTTACAATGGTTGTCCGGAGTGAATCCCTGATTGCGATGGCCTGCCAGAACCTTTGCAGAAAGCTGGTTCCATCCTTGTAGATGAAGAAGAGGGTGATCAGCATCAAAACCAGTTTGAACATAAAACTGAAAAAGTTCTTCACGATGCCGGTGGAATAATTCAGCATGCCGGCCAACCCCTTTTTTACGGTCGGAAGGACCATGGCTTCCATATCCAGGTCAAGTGTGCCGATCAACGGTCTCAGCTTTGCCAGCCAGGGAGCCACAAGGGGATGATTCAGGATGTCAGCCATGGCCAGACCTGGCGTCCCGGACGAAAACCGTTCCAGATAGTGATATGCCAGAGCGGCTTCACGTGACAGGCTGAACAGCAGTCCGACCAGAGGAACTATCACCGACAGGACCACCGCGGCCGTCATCAGTGCCGCAGCGCGAATTTCACGGCCGCGACAGCCGGCAAGAACTCTTGCGTAGAGCGGAAAGGTGATGATCCCGATCGCCCCGGCCCAGACCAGTACCGCCAGAAAGGGCGCCAGGATGGTATACAGCAGATAGAGGAACAGAACCGTGACTGTGTAGCTCATCAGGGTTATGAAAAGAGTGCGGTCCATTGTAACTCCTTGTACACTGCGACTGCTGCCCTGATGGAAACGGTCAGACCAGCAGCCACTTAAACCCGTCTGGCCGTGGCATCGCATTCGATGACATATCCGCTTCTCTGCCAGGCGACTTCATTACTATTCCGTCTTGTTTATATCTTCGTCTCGTCGTTTGCCGCAACAGGGACAAAATCCTTCCGCGGGCAGAGTCTGGGGTCGTATCATTTCCGAGGTGACAATCCCGGTAGGAACGGCAATGATGCTGTAGCCAATGATCATAAGCAGTGACGCCACCAACTGACCCAGAGGGGTTAGAGGGGCTATGTCGCCGTATCCGACGGTTGTCATGGTAACGATGGCCCAGTAGATGCTTTTGGGAATGCTGGTGAAACCGCCTTGCTGTCCTTCGATCAAGTACATCAGGCTGCCTACGAACACCACGACCGTCACGACTGTGGTCAGAAAAACCGTGATTTTATAGCGGCTCCGTTTCAGAGCCTGAAAGAGGTTGTTCCCCTCGCCCATGAACTGAACCATCTTGAGGATCCGGAATATGCGCAGCACCCGGAGGATGCGTATCGTACTGAGAAAATGCATGCCGGGAAAAAAGATGCTGGCATAGCCTGGAATGATCGCCAGCAGATCCACGACCCCATAAAAACTGAAGGCATAGCGGGCCGGACGCCGGGCGGAGTATAGCCGCAGCAGGTACTCGATGCTGAAAAGGACGGTGATAAGCAGCTCGGCGCCCAACAGCCAGGAGCCCCAGTCATTGTGAATACCCGGAATGCTGTCCAGCATGACCAATACTACCGAAAACAGGATGGCGATGATCAACCCGAGGTCGAAGGTTCTGCCGGCCCTGGTATCCGCTTCGAAAATGATGGTGTAGATCTGCTCCCGCAGATCTTTGCGCCTGTTCATGGTTTCCCCTTCATATGGACCCTTCGAGTGCCGTGACGCTTTCCGATTTGGAAACCAACTGTTTCTCGTCGGAGTTTCCGGACGGAAATTATTTATCATTTTCCGACGGTGGCAGCGGTTTTAAATCTCCGTGCCGGAACCATGTTCCTGACGCCCCCAGCTCGTCGCGCACGCTTTTTTTCCAGAGCGGTTCGCCGCTGAAGTAAGCTGCCCTGCCAAGCATATGGGCTGCCACCGGTGCGGTCAGCAGCGTGAAGGCAATGATGGCGACCGCTTTGCCGGTAACTGACGCGCTGTCGAAGAAGAGCGCCGCGGCAGCCAGAATGAAGCTCGTGCCCAGGGTGGACGCTTTGGATGCGGCTGAAAGGCGCATGTAAATGTCCGGGAAGCGAACCACGCCGATGGCGGCCACCAGGGCAAAAAAAGTGCCGCAGCCCAGCAGAATGGCAATCAAGGTGTCACGCATTGCTGCCCCTTTTATGCAGATAGTAGGCAAAAGCCACCGTGCCGAGGAAGGTGATCAGTGCCAGAACCACCGCCGCATCCAGATAGGACGGTTCCCCGCTGGCCACCGAATAGGCCGCGGAAATGGCGATAATGAAGGTTGCCATCAAATCCAGAGCCACCACCCGGTTCGGCAGACTCGGCCCCAGCACGACCCTGAGGAAGGTTATCAACAATCCGCACCCCAAAAGCGGCATGATGATCATGGAAATAAAGTCCGCCAGTGTCACTGGAACACCTCCATTACACGTTTCTCGAAACCTTCCTTGATATTCCGCACCAACTGGGCCGGTTCACCGATGTACATGGCATGCACATAAAGGGTCCGCCGATCATCACTGACATGCAGGCTGAGGGTGCCTGGGGTCAGGGTTATCAGATTGGCCAGCAGCGTGATCTGCAGGTCGCTTTCCAGATCAAGCGGCACTGCCACGATGCCGGGGGTCATGTGATGGCGCGGAGTCAGCACGTCGTGGGCCACCCGCAGGTTGGCTAGCATCATTTCCCGCAGAAAGAAGAGCACAAACTCGCCTACGGCCAGAATTTTCTTTCGGTAGGCAGCGGTATTCCGGTCGCGGCGGCCGATCCAGAGTACGCAGAACCCAAACAGCAAGCCGGTGAAAAAACCTCCCGCGCTGAAGGAACCGGTTAGGGCCATCCAGGCCAGAGCCAGCAGGATGTTGGCCAGAAAAGCGCTCATGGCTGTTTCCCCAGAACGGCGTCAATGTAGTCGCCTGGATTCAGCAGCTGTTCGGCCGCTGTCAGGGACAGCTGAAAAAATGGTTCCGCCGCAAGGCCCATCACCAGTGATACCAGTGCGAGCGCAACCACCGGCCCAAACATCTGTCGCCGTCTCAGGGGCACGAGGGCGTGATGTACGGTGCTATCTCCGGCGGGGCGTGCCTTCCAGAATACCTCGGACCAGGCCCGAAGCATGTAGAAGAGTGTCAGGAAGCTGACTGCCAGAGCGGCGGCAACCGTCAGATAATGCTCCTCCGCTAGTCCGCTCTTGACCAGCGCCAGCTTTCCCCAGAAACCGGACAGGGGTGGAATGCCTGCTACCGAGAGGGCCGGTATCATGAAAAGGGCCGCCAGAAAGGGGCGCTGATGGTACATGCCGCCCAGGCGGGAGGTTTCAGTGCTTCCGGTAATGCGGAAAATAATTCCGGTTGTCAGAAAAAGGGCCGACTTGGCGGCAATGATGTGAAGAATGAAAAAAATGCTGCCGGCCAGCGCCAGGGGAGTCATGATGCCCAATCCCATCAGCAGGTAACCGATCTGGCTGATCACGCAGAAGGAGAGCATGCGGCGCAGTTCAGGTTGGGCTATGGCCCCCAGCGAACCGGCCAGCATGGTCAGGCCGGCGGCTGCCAGTATCAGGGGTTGGGCGGATATGGTCTCCTGGAAGAAAATCAGGGTAAAAACCCGCAAGAGGACATAGATGCCGACCTTGGAAAGCAGGGCAGAAAAAATCGTCGTCACCGCCGCAGGTGCGGTATGGTAGGAGGCCGGCAGCCAGAAGTAAAATGGAAAAACGGCAGCCTTGATGCCGAAGGCGGCGAACAGCAGTGCCGCAATGATCGGCAGGGTGCCGGTGTGCGACACTTCGCGGAGTTGTAGCGCCAGATGGGCCAGATTGAGCGTTCCGGTCACGCCGTAGAGCAGGCCGATGCCTGCCAGGAAAAAAGCCGAGGCGGTCAGGTTGAGGGCAACATACTTGATGGCCCCCTCCATCTGCTCTCGTCGGCCACCCAGTGTCAGTAGCACGAACGAAGCGATCAGCATTGTTTCAAACCATACGTACAGGTTAAACAGATCTCCGGTCAGGAAAGATCCGCAGATTCCCAGCAGAAGCACCTGCAGCAGGGGGTGGTAGCCGAGGGCTTCCTGGTGGTGGTCGGCATCCGCCAGTGAGTAAACCGTCACCGCCAGTCCCGTAATGCCGGTCGCAAGAACCATCAGGGCGCTCAACATATCCGCCACCAGGGTTATGCCGAAGGGGGCGGCCCAGTTTCCGGCCTGGACGCTGAGTATCGTGCCATCGATAACTTCCGCCAGTAGCACGCTGCCGACGCATACCAGCGCCGCCGTGCCGCAGACGCCTATCAGGCGCTGCAGCTTGATGCGGTTCCAGGCCAGAAGTCCCAGAACTGCCGTGGTCAGAGGAATCAAAAGCGGTAAAAAGAGCAGATTCTTCACGACTCTCCCCCGCGCTCCTGGTTTTCCAGCGTCATCTGATCCTGATCGTCGCTGCCCACGGTCTGGTAGACCCGTTTGATCAGAACCAGGGCAAAAGCCTGGACTCCGAAGCCGATTACGATGGCGGTCAGAATCAGGGCCTGGGGAACCGGATCGGCCAGCGGCAGATCCGGCACAACGCCATCCGGGGGGATATGGGGCGGCCTGCCGCGGGTCAGTCGTCCGACGGTGAAAATCAGCAGATTGGCGGCATTGCCCAGCAGCGCCAGACCGAAGATCATTTTGACTATGCTGCGCCTGACCATCAGGTACATCCCGGCAGCATACAAGCCTCCTATGACCACCGCCAGCACACTTTCCATCACTCCTCCATCAGGTTGAAAATTATCAGCAGGGCCATACCGGCAACCAGCAGGTACACTCCCAGATCAAACAGCAGTGGTGTGCCGGCATGACCGATGACCGGAGCCGGTAACGAACTCCAGAGAGCGGTCAGAAATGGTAGCCCCCCCAGAAGAGGAAGCAGCCCGCTCAGCAATGCGACCAGCAGACCGATTGCCACCAGACGGAGCGGGTCGATCCGCAGCATGCGCCGGCCTTCCTGCTCGCCGTGTGCCAGGGTATAGAGCGCAAAGGCGGCCGCAACAACCAACCCGCCCACAAAACCGCCTCCCGGTTCGTTGTGGCCGCGCAGCAGCAAAAACAGCGAGAACAGCAGCATTAATGGCAGCAGCAAGCGTATGGCGGTGGCCAGAATCAGCGAATGCATTGTTATGTACCTTTCCCGTCGCGGTTTTTTAGCAGGCCGTAGACCCCCAGGGCCGCAACGGCCAGCACCGTGATTTCTCCCAGCGTGTCCAGCGCCCTGAAATCAACCAGAATTACGTTGACCACATTTCGCCCGTGACCCGCAGGGAGGCTCTGCTCCAGAAACCAGTTCTTCAGGTGCGGGGGCAGTGGCTGTGAAATTGCCAGCAGCACCAGCAGCATCATGATACCGCCGATGGAGAGGGCCACCAGCAGGTCGCGCAGCCGGGACAGCGGCGAGGAAAACTGCGTAAAACGGGGCAGCTTGTGCAGAACCAGAACGAAAAGAATGATCGAAAGAGTCTCGATGCAGAACTGGGTCATGGCCAGATCCGGCGCCCCGAAGAGGATGTAGATCAGTGCCACGCCGTAGCCGACCGTTCCGAGAGCTGCCACGGCTGCCAGTCGCGAACTGGTGACGGTGGCCATCAGCGCGCCTGCCAGGATAACGAAAGCGGTCAGCCATTCATGCAGTCCTCCATCCGGGCGCGGCAGGTTAGAAGGCAGTCCTGAAGTATTGATCAGGGTATATGCTAACAGGCTGACCGTAACACCCACCACGGTCATCAGGTAGTAGCGCAGGCGACCGCTTTGAAGCCGGTTCGTCACGGCGGAGGAGAACCTGGGCAGAAGGTCGAGCAGTACGTTGTACAAACGCTCCGCTCCCCAAACGCCGTCACGTTCACGAATCGGCAGCCGCGCAGTCAGGGGGCTGCGTAGGGCAAAAATGCACAGGCCGCTCGCCAGGGTGGCCAGACTCAGCCAAAGCACCGGATTGATGCCATGCCAGAGGGCAAGCTCAACCGGAATCGGGTTGCCAAGAATGCTGGCAACAGCCGGGGCTACCAACCAGCGCCCGAAGTAGCCGGGAAAGAGGCCGATCAGCAGGCCCGCCAGGGCCGGAAGCAAAGCGGGCAGCCACAGGCGCGCGTCAACCGGGTGGGGGTGGAGGGGCGGATCGGCGCGCTTTCCAAAAAAAGGAAGATACCCGGCCAGCAGTGCCGCTGTCACCGTCAGTACGCTCCCCAGCACAGCGATAGCCGTTACTGCGGTCGACCAAACCTGTGTCTGGACATTGGCCTCATACAGCAGTTCCTTGGCAATGAAACCGGCCAGCGGCGGCATGCCGGCCATGGACAGGGCGGCCAACCCGGCTGCCGCAGCCACCCAGGGCATACTGCGGGCCAGACCGCCCAAACGGCTGATGTCGCGTGTTCCGGCGCCATGATCCACGGCGCCGGCAGAAAGAAACAGCGCGCTTTTGTAGAGGGCGTGGACCGGGAGAAACAGCATGGCGGCCGTGGCTGCCAAAGGGGAGCCCAATCCCAGCAGCAGGGTCAGGGTGCCGAGCGCGGCAACGGTGGACCAGGCCAGAATCTGTTTCAGATCGTTGCGCACAATTGCCAGTCCGGCACCCAGCAGCAGGGTCATGCCGCCGGTCAGGGTCAGGCAGAAAAACCACGCTTCCGTACCTCCCAGCACCGGAGAGAGGCGTGCCAGAAGATATATCCCAAGCTTGACCATGGTGGCGGAATGCAGGTAGGCACTGACCGGGGTCGGCGCAGCCATGGCGGATGGCAGCCAGAAGTGGTAGGGAAACTGGGCCGATTTGGTGAAGGCGCCGGCCAGGACCAGCATAAGTGCTGGGAGATAAAGCGGATGAGCTCTTACAATATCACCGCCCCCCAGCAGTTCAGCCAGTTCCATCGTGCCGGAAATGTTTCCCAGCAGAATAAATCCGGCCAGCAGCGCCAAGCCGCCGATACCGGTTACCAGGATCGCCTGGAGTGCTGCACGGCGGGCCTCTTCCTGTTCGTGGTCGAAGCCGATCAGCATATAGGAACAGATACCGGTAAGCTCCCAGAACACGAACAGTGTGATCAGATTGCCTGCCAAAGTCGTGCCGAGCATGGCGGCCATAAAGGCTAACAGCCAGCCGGTCAGACGCCCCAGTCTGACGTCGTTACCCATATAGGCAGGCGTGTAGAGAAACACCAGAAAACCGATACCTGTCACCAGCAGCGCAAACAGCAGTCCCAGGCCGTCCAGATAAAGGGAAAAGGAAATGCCGAGTGATGGAATCCAGGGGAGCGAAAAGATCAGGGGAGTTCCCGCAGATACCTGCCCGGCGACGGTCAAAAGGCAGGCAAAGAGTGCCAGCGGCAGCAGCGGACAGAGCCGCCCGGCCCACCTTGGGAAAAAGTGGTACAGGGCGGGCGCTGCCAGAGCGGCCAGAAACCCGGACAGAACTATTGCGATCAGCATATCATTCAACAGGAAAAAGCTCCTTAATCATCTGTCCATACAGACGTTCAGCATCCTCTCGGCGGCATAACTCGGAGCCGGGGGTCATGACCGCTGCGGCGCCAGCCGCAACACCGAAACGAACAGCATCATGCACGTCATTGCCGCGTGCCAGACTCAGCACAATACCGGCCACCATGCTGTCACCGGCGCCGACTTTACTCTTTATCGGCACGAGCGGCGTCTGCAGGCGCAGGCAGCCGTCAGCTGTGGCCAGCAGAACCCCACCAGCACCCAGAGAGAGGGCCGCTACAGCACACTGGCCGGAACGGACCATCTCCAAGGCTATTTCCCGCTGACTGGTTTCGTCAACCAGCTCCTTTCCGACCAATTCGCCCAGTTCCCGAATATTGGGTTTGATGAGGTAGACCCCCTCCTGCAGTGCAAGTCGCAAGGAATTTCCGGAGGTGTCGATGATGACTCTGGCACCGAGATCCTTGCCGATACGCGCAACCTGCGCGTAAAAATCTTCCGGCACACCGGTTGGCAGGCTGCCGCTGGCGACGATATAGTCCGGCTTTAGGTTGGAGCCGGTAACTGCATCGAGACAGTTGCGCCACTCACTTTCGCTTATTGGACTTCCCGGCATGCCAAAGCGGAATTGCAGACCGCTTGATTCTTCCAGCACGACAAGATTTTCCCGCGTCCACCCCCCGACCGGAATCGACCGACAGTCAAGCCCTTCCTGCTTGAGGAGATCCAGCAGATATTCACCAGTCGGCCCCCCACAGGGAAACAACGCCATTGATTCTCCCCCCAGTTTCCGGATGGCACGGGAGACATTGACCCCGCCGCCGCCCGGTTCAAAGCGGGGTGAATGACAGTACAGTTTACGTTCAACAATGACCTGAGCGACGTTGGCGCTCTTGTCTATTGCCGGATTCATGGTGAGTGTGATGATTGTTTTCATAGAAACACATCTGCCTGATTTTTTAGTTATAAGCAAGTCTGCTGCGTCAATGGCTTCTCCGACGATATATTCTTTGTTCAGTTATTACACGATATTCAGCCTACATTGTTTGTCCAAGCCGGTAGCGCCGTCCCATATCTCCCTGGAAAGATCGCACCCCCTCTAATGCCGCCTTCAATCGTTCCAGTTCCATGCGGTTCAATTCAGTCAGTCTGATGCGATTATCCGGCTGTCTCCCGGCGCTCATCGCGTCAACCTGGGTACGGAGGCGGAAATGTACCAGTGCGTAGAAGCTGGCGGTTAGATCGTCAGCCTCCTTTTGAGCCAGTACTCCCTGTTCTGACAGACGCTCGATCCTTTGAGCCGTACCGGTCTCCTGCACTCCATGGGCCAGCGCGAGAATTTTGGCACCCTCGGTGATCGTAAAGATGCCGGCTCTTTTGAGATCAATCTGCCCGGCATGCTCTCCCTTTTCGGTTTTTATTTTCCCGAACCACCCCAGCGGCACGGCAAAGCGAAGCAGGTTGGCAACCATATGTCCGAGATAAATTTCATTGCCCTGAAGACGGCCGTTTATGTATTTCTTTAGCGCCAGCTCCAGCAAAGGGTCGCCACTCAATATACGCAGATCGGAGAACATGCTGAGATTAATGATATGTTCCGGAGTCGGCGTGCTGAACCACCGGTCCAGCACGGAGTGCCACTGACTAAGGCTGCGCCGCCACTGCTCGTTTTTAGCCATAGTGCCGCCGGGACAAGAGGGGACGCCGATATCTATCAGGCTGTCGATCAGGACCCTGCTAAACTCCTCCAGCTGATGAACTTCCACCGCTGCAAGATCGTCGGCATACACCAGCGCATTGTCCTGATCTGTCGTCAGGGTCTGTTCACCGCGTCCTTCGCTCCCCAGAACGAGAAAAGAACACTGTACTGTCAATCCGGCAAAGCGCCCGGCGCGCAACAGGTCGATGAGGCGAATCACCACCCGGTCATTCAGATGGGCAATCAGGCGTACCAGATCCCGAATATGCACGCCGGTGCCGATCAGATGTTGTACCAGGCCCTGTACCCTCTGATGGAGCCCTTTAAGATCATCAACAGTTGGTGCTTCCTCGATCTCCCGAATCAGCTGCTGGGGTGAAAGAGTCTGCACCCGGAGGATATCCGAGTCGGTGATGATCCCTGCCAGTTCTCCCACCGGACCGGTCACCACCAGCCGATGAATCCGGTGGCGGGAAATCAGGTGGAGCGCCTCGAACAGATAGTCATCTTCAGAAATCGTGATTACCGGACTGTTCATGACGTCAGCGACGCTCAAGGTTCCGGGATCAATCCCCTGAGCCACAACTTTGTTGCGCAGATCGCGATCGGTTAGAATGCCGATCGGATTGCCTCCACTGCAGACCACCAGGCTGGAAATATTGCGGTTCTGCATGGTCGCGGCAGCATCGGTCAGCCGGTCAGATGTGCTGCAGGTGATCACCTCGCGCCGACAATAATTGCCGACGGTCAAAAACAGTGCATTCAGATCAGGCATGGCTCTTTTTCCCACCATGACAAATTTGTCCAGAACTCATATTCATCTGCCCTCTTGCAACGCTGCGATCCGCTCTTCCAGCGGCGGATGGGTCATGAACAGCTGTTTCAATCCACCTCCCGTCGATCCGGAAATTCCAAAGGCGATCATCTGGTCGGGCAGGTGCGGCTGTTCTGTGGTCCGGCGCAACTTCTCCAGGGCCGCCACCATCTTGTCCCTGCCGGAGATGGACGCAGCGCCGGCATCGGCACGGAATTCGCGTTGCCGGCTGAACCAGCAGACAACAATGCTGGCGAGGATGCCGAACACCATCTGGGCGATCATTGAGGTAATGAAAAAGCCGGGGCCGTGGCCCCGCTCGGTTTTGAACACTACCCGGTCCACCAGATAGCCGACCACCCGTGAGGCAACAATAACAAAGGTATTCACCACCCCCTGAATCAGCGCCAGGGTGATCATGTCGCCGTTGGCCACATGGCTGATTTCATGGGCCAGCACCGCTTCGGCCTCGCTTTTATCCATCATCCGCAACAGACCGGTACTGACCGCCACCAGGGCGTTGTTGCGGTTCATGCCGGTGGCAAAGGCGTTGACATCAGGCGCATCGTAGATCGCCACCTCCGGCATGCCGATAGTGGCCTGCAGGGCCTGCCGGCGCACGGTCTCCACCAGCCAGTGTTCCAGCTCATTGGAGGGGCTGGTAATCACCTGGGCGCCGGTCATCCGCTTGGCGGTCCACTTGGAAATTACCAGCGAGATCAGTGATCCGCCAAAACCGAATACCGCGGCAAAGGCAATCAGGCTGCCCATATTGAACCCCTGCTGATTCAGCATCGGTCCTACTCCCAGCAGGTTGAGGACGATACTCAGGACAAAAACGATTGCCAGGTTGGTGATCAGAAAGAGTGTGATTCTTTTGAACATGGTATGCCTCCATCTCAATCTGTAGTGACTGTGAAGCGACAAGCATTAAGGTTCAACTCGAAACCGGATCAAGGCCGGCTTTGTTCCGCAGAAACGCGGACAGTTTCTGGTGCTCGGAAACAACCGGAAGCAGATGAGATGTGAAAACCTGCAAACCGAGCACCAGAAACATGGCAATTTGCATCAGCCAGGCAACGCCGTCGTGGAAGCGGAGCAGGCTCTTCTTCTGGACAAAGGCGCAGTTCCCCATAACCATGCCGGCCACGTAGACAGCAAGAAAACCATTGCCCTTGGCCAGGCTGGTCAGGGCGTAGATAAGCGGCACCAGCATTAACGTCAGCACAGAATATAACCCATAGTAGTCAAGACGCAACCGGTTGATGAGGAGTACCGCACTCATGCCGAAGAGGAAGCCGAATCCCGCGCCGATTGCCCACTATTTCCTTGTGATCAGCCTGACCAATGATAAGACAATCTACTTCAGGACCGAAACAATGAGACAGGTTGTATAACCAATGTATGCAGCCAGCAGCAGCAGGCCTTCGAGTCGGCTTATCCGCCCCTGGGCGCCACCAAAACCGAAACAGAAGAGAAACAGACAAACCGTCAAGAGTGCCATCACTAGCATATCGCGCTTGAAAATCGCGGCTTCAAACTCAAGCGGGTGAATGGTTCCGACAATGCCGATTACGGCCAGCGTATTGAACAGATTGGAGCCAATGACGTTGCCCAGGGCGATATCATGCTCATTTTTTCTTATCGCTATAATGGATGAAGCCAGCTCCGGCAGTGATGTACCCACGGCGATTACCGTCAGGCCGATGATCAGATCGCTCACTCCAAAAAAGTGAGCAATATTTACGGCGCCCCACACTAACAGCCTGGAGCTTGCTATTAGAAGCACAAGACCGACCGTCAGCCAGATGAAAGCCCGGCCCAGCGGCATGTGATGCTCAATCAGCTCGGACTCAATATCCTCCCCCAATGCATCTCTCCTGACACGTAACCCCTGCAGAATGCTCCAGCCGATTAAAACCGAAAAAACCAGAATGTGTAACCATCCATCCAGACGGCTCAGTTCGTTGTCGCTCATCAGAAAAAGGGCAAAGCCGGTAACCACCAAGAGAACCGGCAACTCCTTGTGCAATACCCGAGAATGCACGACGATGGGACTGAACACGGCTGTAAGTCCAAGAATAAGGGCGATATTGGTGATGTTTGAACCGTAGGCATTTCCCAAGGCTATGCCCGGATTCCCTTGCCAGGATGCTATGGCAGAAACCACCATTTCCGGGGCAGATGTACCAAAACCAACGATTACCATGCCGATCAGCAACGAAGGTACATTGAAATGGCGGGCCACCGCCGCCGCGCCCTCGACAAATCGGTCAGCGCTCCAGACAAGCAACGCCAGTCCGGCAACCAAAGCACATATTGAAAGAGTCATTATACACCTATAGGCAACTCAAATATCAGTAACGTTTTGCACGGCCTCGTCAAGCTTCCTGCCGCAGCAGGGGCACAAGAATCCGCAATAGATATTCCAGCGTGAACAGCACCGTTATCAGCCATTCCCCCCCCAGCAGCCAGACGCCCATATGATCATGGATGCCGGGAATGCTGTCCAGCATCACCAGCACCACCGAAAGCAGGATGAAGAAGATCAATGCCAAGTCAAAGGCTTTTCCGGCTGGAGTATCCGCTTCGAAGATAATGATGTCGTCCTTACCGCTGTTTTTTACCTCGTACTTCAACTGGCCCGCAATACGTCCACCTGGCGGAGAAGACGATCACCTTCGCTGTGCCCAAGTGTATCGTTGATGGTCTTGAAATTGTCAATGTCGAGATAGATGACGGTAAAGGGATCATGGTAGCGACGTGTCCGCCTGATCTCGTCATCGTCCAGTTCACCGAAACGACGCCTGTTGGCGACACCGGTTATATAACGGCTCAGGTTGAGGGCGAGGTAGGTCATGTTCAGAACGTCCCCAGCATGAAGTTTTAAAGTTGTCTATATCAATGTACATAATCGTGAATGGTTCAGATGTCCGGTGAGCCCTTAAAAAACAGAAAAAGATTAATCAGGGCCGGTGAAGTGTCCAAAAAAACTATGATCGATGAGCGCCAGACCGGTTAAAAGCCATACCGGCAACAGTTCGATGTTTCTGTTTATTTTATGAAGAAGCGGTATGCATGAAGCCATCTCCTCAAGGATGCCTCAGGTAATGTCCTATATCTGAGCAACTTTAGTTCATGCCCGCTGTCCGCGGCGAAGCCATTTTTCAACTTCAATGACGATATAGATGATGCAGGAGGCACCTATAATCAGCCCCCATTCCCGCAGACCGATCGGCTGACTGCCGAAGGCAGTATTCATGACCGGCAGGTAGGTGAAGAACAGCTGCAGCAGTACCATGAGGCCGACTCCGCCCAGAACCCAGCGGTTGCTGAACAGCCCGATCCGGAACATGGTATGTCGCAGTGAGCGACAGTTAAACAGGTAGAACATCTCACCGGACACAAATATGTTGGTCGCACAGGTTCGCGCTGCTTCCAGACTGCTGCCTCTTTGCAGTTCCCACTCGAATATTCCGAAAGAACCCACCAGTAGCATAAAACCGACCAGGCATATTCTCATAATCAGTTCTTTGGTTAACAACGGCTGGTGTGGGTCGAGCGGAGGACGATTCATGATTCCCGGCTCCTTTGGCTCAAAGGCCAGCATCAACCCGAGCAGCACCGCTGTCGTCATGTTAATCCAGAGGATCTGCACCGGGGTAATCGGTAACTGGACTCCGGCAAAGACCGCCGCCAGAATGACCAGCCCTTCGCCGAGATTGGTGGGAAGAGTCCAGGTGATAAATTTGACCAGGTTGTCATAGACACCGCGCCCTTCTTCGACAGCAGCTTCGATGGAGGAAAAGTTGTCATCGGTCAGCAGCATGTCAGCCGCTTCCTTGGCAACCTCGGTGCCGGTGATCCCCATGGCCACCCCGATATCGGCCTGCCGCAGCGCCGGCGCGTCATTGACGCCGTCGCCGGTCATGGCGACAACATTGCCGGTCGCCTGCAGCGCCACCACCAGCCTCAGTTTCTGCTCCGGGGCAACCCGGGCAAATACGGCATTCTTCCGGGCAACGGTAATCAGTTCCTCGTCGCTCAGAGCTTCGATATCCCGGCCATTCAGCGCCATAAGCCGGTCTGGATCGCCGGTCCCGCCAATCAGGCCGATCTGTCGGGCAATGGCTGTGGCGGTGATGACATGGTCGCCGGTGATCATTTTGACCTCGATACCGGCCCCCTGACAGACCCGCACTGCTGCAACGGCTTCGGGACGTGGGGGGTCAATCATCCCCTGCAGGCCGAGAAAGGTCATTCCTGCGGCAACGTCGTCGTGACCAAGCTCTGCAGTTGAATTTTCCCGTTCCATCCGGGCAAATGCCAGCACCCGCAACCCCTTCCCGGCCATCTCCGCAGCGGCCAGGTGGCAATCGGCAGGTGCAAGTGGAGTCAGTTCCCCTGACATGGAGAGGGCGTGACTGCACCGTTCAAGAACGCTTTCAACCGATCCCTTCAGATAGATAACACGCCGCTCAGTACTCCCGTGCTCGGTCGCCATGTATTGATACTGGGATTCGAAAGGTATCGCGTCAAGACGGGGCAGTGCTGCGGTCATCAGCTCCCGTTCAAGTCCCCCCTTCCGGGCGGCGACAACCAGCGCGGCTTCGGTCGGATCCCCCTCAACCCGCCATTCGCCGTCAACTTCCAGCAAAGCAGAGTCATTACAGAGCATACCGGCGGTCAGGCACTCATACAGCGCATGGTGCTCCGAAGGTTCTATTCTTTCATTGCTACTCGTTATCTCCCCCACCGGCTCATAGCCGATGCCGGATACCAGAAATGAGTCGTCACCGGCAAACAGCTCCTGCACAGTCATCTGGTTCTGGGTCAGGGTGCCGGTCTTGTCGGAGCAGATGATCGTCGTACTCCCGAGTGTTTCTACTGCCGGAAGTTTGCGGATAATTGCGTTACGCCTGGCCATTTTGGAAACACCGATGGCCAGAGTTATTGTTACCGCCGCCGGCAACCCTTCGGGAATGGCCCCCACCGCCAAAGCGACTATTGCCATGAACATGTTCAGCCATGATTCGCCTCGCAGCATCCCGACGGCAAAGGTAATCGCGGCCAGACCGAGAATCACGTAGAGCAGCAAGCCGCTGAACCTGGCGATCTTTTTGGTGAGCGGCGTCGCCAGGATGTTAGCAGAGGCAATCAGCTCGTTAATGCGGCCGATTTCCGTACGGTTACCGGTAGCAACCACAACACCGGTGGCGATGCCGTAGGTGACCAGCGTCGATGAGTATGCCATATTGAGACGGTCCGCCAGCAGCGTATCCTCGGGTTGTTGGCCGCTCTGTTTCTGCACCGGCACCGATTCACCGGTCAGGGTTGATTCATCGATCTGCAGTTCACGACTGCTGATCAGGCGCAGGTCGGCCGGGACCTTGTCGCCGGACTGCAGCAGTACGATATCGCCAGGAACCAATTCCGTTGCCGGAATCTGTCGCCGTTCGCCGCCCCGGATGACAGATGCTGTCGTGGTAAGCGATTGCGACAGTGCTTCGATGGCCTTGACCGCCTTGGCCTCCTGAACGAAACCGATAACGGCATTGACCAGCACCACTCCGAAAATAACCCCGGCATCGATCCATTCCTGGAGAAGGCTGGTGACAGCGGTGGCGGCGAGCAGGATGTAGACCAGCGGCTGATGGAACTGCAGCAGAAACAGGGTCAGCGCGCTTTTACCTTTCTTCTGGGTGATCGCATTCGGGCCGAACTGTTCGGTGCGCACTCCGGCTTCAGTTGCGTCCAGCCCTGTCGTCAAGGCTGTTTCAAAGGCTTCGATTACCTCCGTTTCCGGCTGATGATGCCACTGTTTTTCGAGTAGTTCTTTCATTGAATGTGCCTCACATAAGTATCCCCCGGCACAGCCGGGGGTTTTACGATTGCTGCCCCCTCAAAGGGGGCTGATCGCAATCGGTTAAAGTCAAAATCCCAGAACCTGCAATGCTGGGATGAAGCTTTATTGCCGAAAAAGTCAAACTTTGGGAGTCCCCCGGCAGAGCCGGGGGATTACCTATAGGAATTTATTGGTTACTCCGATTGATCCGGAGCGGAATCGCGCGGACTGCTCTTCTGTTTTACCAGATAATAACCGGTGCAGAGCGCCATGATGATTGCTGCTATCCCCAGCAGGAGCGGACCGGAAAGGTCCTTGACGTCGAGAATGATTACCTTGCGGGCAATGGCGATTATGGCAACAGCAATCACAATCTGGGCATGGTCGGTGGTTTGGGACAGGTAAGTCTTGACGATGGTTTCCAGGAGTTCCACCCCGATCAGCACCAGCATGAAGAGCCCGAAAATTTCCAGCAATTCATTGATTTCCAACAGAAAGACCGGCTCAGAAACGATATCCTTATAGATGATCCACCCCAGCTCAATGGTGCTGAGCAGCAGAACCAGCGCCATCATGACTACCAGGATCAAGACAATAAATTTCTCAATTTTTTTAATGTACCCGATCATGAATTGTCCTTTGCGTTGTGACTATATTGATAAACTTTTTCTCGGCGTCAAAGATCATACAAATCAGTTTTTTACTTCAATCTATAAGCTGCCAGGATCACGGGGGTTGCAGAGTGTAGTTTGCCGGCGTGTTGATCAGAATCAAAACCCCAATTTAGCACTTAAACCCATGACCGGAGACACAACCATGATATCCCCGTTTTCCAGGGTACTGACCATCAACTTGGTTTCCTGGAACCGACGGAGGAAAGATGTCGGAAACGGGCTTGACCCTTGCACCACTGAGATAAGTAATGTTCATCCGGATTTCCCAGATGAACATTACTTATCGAACAATGCCGGATTTTTCTGGATGAACGTCCGGATCCAGTCGCGTACAAAAAATGTCTGTTTACGTTTCAGGTACCACCACCCTATAAAGCTGATAATAAATGCGCCAATTGCATTTACAATCATATCCCACATGGTATCAGTGAGGCCTGAAGGATCGCCCAGCATCGGCTTTTGCATGTTCAGGGCAAACAGCTGATCCATGAAAAATTCAAAGATTTCCCAGAGTGTACCAATGGTAACTGCAAATATAAACGCAAACACGGATATGAAAACAGGGGTCATATGCAGTTCTACCCGCTTACTTTCATTTAATAGATAGACCAGTAAAAAACCTAATATACCCATCAACAAGCCTGCCGATGAGTGGAGAGCGATATCCCACCACCAGAATCGCTGATAAAAACTTTGAATTTCTCCGAGATAGAGAGAGGCAAAAATAAAAATGACAGCCGTGATGTGAAACTCAACCGGTATTTCAACATCGAGTTTTCTGCGGAAAAGAGTTGGCGAAATCAGCGCTACCATAATAATGGTAACCAAAAAAAGGGATAACCAGCTTTGATTCAGCAGCAGCAAGAGCCATTCGAGCGCCACAACTCCAACAAGTGTCCGGCTTACCCAAGTATATATCACGTTTTCTCTGGGGGCAGTGTCTTTTACCGGTTCATTGTTTTTAGTCTCTTTACTGTTCATCAGTCTCCTCTTCACCACCACGGATGTGATATCCTTGACAGCTTTCGTTCTTCGACCCGGCGTGAACTTGGCATCGCCGGTATGAGCCCTTTCAAGCCGGAGATGCCGAAGGCGTTATCTGGTCAGGCAGATGGCGCTGCGCGGTACTGCTCCGAACCAGGGGTCACTTATTCCAGCCTGGAGGATCGAAAGCGCGGCAGGATCCCAATACAGCCATCAAGACGATCCCACGGCGTATTTCCTGCCTGCTTCCCAACGTCAATTTCGTCGCTGAATTTCTCCTCGGAAGCGACGTGGAAACCGCCGGCGCCTGGATTTCATGGTGTCGGTTGCGGGACATGCGGGGTTCCCGCAGTTGTTGCGGGATTTCCTGCGCCTCCTGCGCTATGCCCGGTCTGGACTTGCCCTCTGGAGGTTTAACTTCGAAATACCTCTTGACGCGCTGAAACAGCAAGTTGAGCAGTGGCAGCACGATAAACGCGATCAAGAAAAGAATCTGTTCCAACCCGACTGTTTTCATAACTGTCTCTCCTTATTTCCTCTTCGGTGCGCATGGATCATCTCCGGCATCGGCGATAGCATCGCGCATACTTGTATCGGCCTGCATATTCTTCATTCGATAATAATCCATGATACCCAGGTTGCCCTGATGAAAAGCCTCGGCCATGGCGCGTGGCACCTCAGCCTCCGCCTCAACGACGCGCGCCCGCATCTCCTGTTCGAGGGCTACAGCCATGGCACGGCGCTCCTCCGCCTTGGCCTGGGCGATCTGCTTGTCGGCATTGGCCTGGTCGATCTGTAGTTTGGCGCCGATGTTCTCGCCCACATCCACATCCGCAATGTCAATCGAAAGGATCTCGTAAGCCGTCCCTGCGTCCAGACCTTTACTCAGAATATGTTTGGATATGTGATCAGGATTCTCGAGTACATCTTTGTGCGACGCCGCAGAGCCGATGGTGCTTACCATGCCTTCCCCCACCCGTGCGATGATGGTCTCTTCACCAGCGCCTCCCACTAACCGGTCAATGTTGGTGCGGACGGTCACACGAGATACCGCGATAAGCTGAATGCCGTCTTTGGCGACAGCGGCGATCCTCGGCGTCTCGATTACTTTGGGGATGACCGACATCTTCACCGCCTCCACTATGTCGCGCCCGGCCAGATCGATGGCGGCGGCTCGCTTGAAGGGCAAGGCGATGTTGGCCTTGTCCGCTGAAATCATTGCGGTGACCACCCTCACAACGTCTCCGCCCGCCAAATAGTGGGCCTCAAGGTCGTTGATGGGGATGTCAAGACCGGCCTTGACCGCACTGATCCGAGCTGTAACCACGGTCCCGGGTGGTACTCGGCGCAGACGCATGGCGATGAGGGTGAAAAGCCCCACGTACGCGCCCGACGCCCAGGCGGCAATCCAGAGGGGGAGAGGGACCAGATACAAGCTCAAGGCAACTCCCAGCACAATCAATATAAGCAACGCGAAGCTTCCGGCCAAGCCGGCTTCTAATCCGAACATATTCAGCTCCTTTCCGTTAAGGTGCGGTCTCGCCGCACGACGATACGATTACCATCCACCCGGGCAACCACAACCGGCACTCCTGGCTCAATAAACTCCCCGTCGGAGACGACATCCACCAGATCTCCTTCAATCTCTGCATTGCCTGAGGGTCGCAGCGGCGAGCGTGCTGTCCCGCTCTTTCCCAGCCACCTCCTGTCGCTCTCGGGCGCCGAACTCCCCTCTGCGCCCGCCAGTAGTTCTGTCTCCAGGATCAATCGTCGCCCGAATGGCAGGCGCGTTAAAAAGCGCAGCATGACGAGACTTCCGATAATCGCCAGGAGGAGAGAAAAAACGACGCGGCTCACCGCTCCAAGGACGAACTCCCCTGTGGCCCCGGCCCCGAAGAGGCTCAGGCCGAGCCCCGAGAGGAGCGCCACGATCCCCAAGGCTCCAGCTACACCAAAACCCGGCGTGATAAAGATCTCGGCAACCAGCAGCGCAATGCCGGCCCCCACCAGGAGCAGCTCCTCCCAACCGGCCAAATGTACCAGCGAGTGCCCCCAGAAAAATAGTGACAGGCTTGCAATACCGAGCAGACCGGGCACGCCAAAACCGGGAGTTCGAATCTCCACTATTATCCCAAGCATGCCGATGGTAATGAGCAAAGAACTGACAATCGGGTGGGTGAGGAAGCGGACTACATTCTCCGCCCAGTTGGCCGTCGCCCGCCTCACTTCGGCTTTCGCAAGGCCTGACTGCTTCAGCACTTTCTCTAAAGAATTGGCGCTGAAGTCGACGAGCTTATGCTTCAAGGCTTCCTCTGTTGTAAGCGTCAGGAGCTTTCCTTTTTCGATGATACCAGGAATCACCACGTCCGCGTCCACCATCGCTTCGGCCAGAAGAGGAGGCCGTTTGCGGCTCTCGGCTGTCGCACGAAACTCTTTTCGCATGTACGAGACAGTCTTCTCTTCCACCGGCTGCGCGGGTGCGCCCGACTGTCCCATCTGGACCGGCGTTGCGGCCCCGATCGTCCCGCCATCGGCCATGACAATTTTCTCGGCCGAAAGAGTGATAAGAGCGCCCGCTGAGATGGCTCGCTTGTTCACAAAGGCAACCGTCTTGACCCGTGTATTGAGCAGAGCATCGCGGATGAGCACGGCGGCATCAACTCTTCCGCCGAACGTATTGATTTCAAGAATAACGGCCGCGGCGCCTGCATCGCTGGCCTCGCCAAGGACGCGTTGAACGAAAGGAGCGAGGCCGAGGTCTATTATTCCTTCTATCGGCACAACGTAAACTACGGGGGAAGTCTGCGCGAACGAAGGTCCGTTCAGCAGCAGTGTTGTGAACAGCCCTATACCGGCGAACAGCCGCCCAGCCCATTTGCTGAAGCAGTTGCCTGCAACAAAGAATCGACGAGCATACGCAAAAAATATGCATGACCATGCCCGCATCAAAAAGCCTTTAGTACGATCGTTAAAGTGGTCGGTCGGAGTTTCGTCGTTCATGACTGAGTCCCTATGATCTCCATCGAGAAATATGCGACGCTTCGCTCAATGTTCATCGACTCTCTCCTCTGCATATCGCGTTTTCTTGAGAGGCAACCGTATTTTCGCCTCCGTTCCAACTCCCTGATTACTGGTGATACCCAGTGTGCCGGCATGCGCCTCAATGACTTTCCTTGAAATAGGCATACCAAGACCGGTTCCTTCATTTTTCGTCGTGTAAAACGGCATAAAAAGGCTTGCCAGGGTTTCACTGTCCATTCCAGTGCCCTGATCTTTGATGGTAATTATTATTTCTTTCCTGTCGGTAGCAGCAGTTACAGATACCGGTGCCCCTTGCAGTGAAGCATCAACTGCATTATCGATCAGATTAATCAGTGCCCGTTCGATGTGGGATCTGTCGATTGCTATGATTACCGGTGCGGAGGGGAGCTGCATCGCCAGGGTGACACCTTTAGCCGCTGCTTTTGTCCGGCAGGATTCACCGGCCCGATTGACGATATTCCAGATATCGACCTCTTTAAGATCAAGTTGCAGCGGCTTGGCAAAATCCAGAACAGAGGAGACTATCCTCTGCATATTCTGCGCTGAATCCTCTATTGTCTGCGCAGCAAGAGTAACATCGCCCTTTCCTTCCCGAAGCCTCCTGGCGAAACCTAAAATTGATATAAGAGGATTCTTCAGGTCATGTACAATAACGGTGGCCACCTGACCGATGCCGGCGAGATAGCGGTCCTGTTCTGCCTGTTTGAGCTTTTTTCGCTCACGCTCAGCAAGGAAGTATGCGACGGAAGCAAATGCCCCGGTAAACACGAGGTGCAGAACCCTGTCCATTAATTCCGGTACGGTCATTGTCCCGGCGCCGGAAAAGAATGGCAGATAAGCTGCTGATACGAACAGCCAGGTAATAACAGCGCCTTTCAGGCCGAAACGAAGAACTCCCAGAAGAAGCGGCAGATAGTATAGTTCTTCAAGAACAACGAGCTCTGAATAATGCCGCATTGTGACAAAATGCAGATAGGTGATCAGTGTCGTAAGCGTGACAATGGCGAGTATGTGATAGTTCTTTTTGTTCAAGGAGCACTCCAAGTTCAGTTCATCTCTCTTCCTCAGTTTTTGCCTTCAACTTTAATTAGTTTCTGTCCCGAAAGGGTGTTCCCCCCCCCCTGTCAGCCCTGCATATCGCTAGGATCGAGGAACCGGTCTCGACCCGGAATGGAAAATATCTCAAATCGTTCTCCTGGCAACACCCAACACCGTTGCTAGCGTCAGAATAGCGAATATCTCAGTAAATGGGCCCAGCTGAATCAATATTTCATCACAATAGTCATCAATCAACGATAAAACGGCCACTCTGACTTCGGGTTGTGCCCCCGGCAAAACGAGGGCTCTGCTGCATCGACCTAATCATGCCCCGTCATGCCGTTTTTCAGATTCAATAACCTCTGCCAGTGACGGAGTACGCAACAGCCGGTCGGCTTTGACCATCTGTTCCACCATGCGGCGGGTGCTGCTCAAATCATCCAGCTGACGTGCAACAACTTCTATTGCCTGTCGTCCTGATACCGCAGCAGCCAGCAGCTGTGATTTGCTCTTCTGGTAGTGATGCTCGAACGCTTCCAGTGCTATCAGCCGTTCGCTGTCATCATGTTCGTGAGTCTGCTCCTGTGCTCCGGCCAGCACGCAGCAGCTGCCAATCTGCTCGAAGAGCCGGCGTAACATGACGACAGTTTCCTGGTCTGCATTCTTTTGCAGCTCCTGCTTCAGCTTCAGTGCGGTTGTTGCAAGCCGTGCTGCTTCATCAAGGTAGCGGGCGATGCGCAAGGCACGTGCCAGCTGCTCTCCCACTTCGCGAGACATGCTTTCAGTGCGGACTGTGCCAACAAAATCGGCAATCGCCGCCACCAGTCCGCGCATACCGTCTGCCTGCCGTCCGACAGCTGTTATCGACCTGTCATTGCCCTGGGCGACGTCAGATACCAGATGATTCACCAACCCGAGCAGACGCCTGAGTTCGGCATGCAGCGCTGCAACGGCCAGATCAGGTGTGGCAGCCAGTGTTGCATCGAGATACTGCGGCCTTCCGGTCTCTTCCTCCTGGCTGCGGAACATCCTCTCAAGACGGTTCGAGAGCCTTGAACCGAGAGGGAGCATGATCATCACCCCCAGCACGTTGAAAACGGTATGAAAAAGCGCCAGGACTAGCGCCGGGCTTCCCTCAAGGTCCAGAAGATGGGCCAGCTGACCGACCAGCCATATCAGGAGCGGCAGCAGTGATAACGCCACGACTCCGGTAATGATGTTGAAGAGAACATGCCCAACTGCAAGCCGCTTGGCATTAGCAGTTGCATGTAGTACTGCTATAGTTGCTGTTGAGGTGGTGCCGAGATTGGCGCCGATTACCGCAGCCGCAGCCGATTGCAGATCAATAACGCCGCCGCTGGCAGCGGTCAGTATGATGGCAATTGCCGCACTTGACGACTGGGTAAGCACAGTGGCAACAAAACCGATCAGCAGAAAGATCAACAGATTGCCACCCAGGCTGCCCCCTGCCACAGCACTGCCGTAGCTCTCCGCCAGGGCGCCAAAAGAATCTTTCAGGATCGCCAACCCGAGAAAAAAGAGACCGAATCCTGCCAAGGCATCTCCCAGCCCTTTGGTACGTTTGGCTGAGAAGATCAGCCGTAGGGCGACACCAGCGGCAATAATTGGCAGGGCAAAGGATTCGATCTTGACACCGAACCCTACCAGACTGACCAGCCAGCCGGTGATGGTGGTGCCGACGTTGGTGCCGTAGATAACCCCGAGCGCCTGCCTCAGAGTGAGTAGACCGGCATTGACAAAGCCGATAGTGGCAACGGTGACGGCGCTGGATGACTGCACCAGCCCGGTCACCAGGATACCTGCCAGCACCCCTTTGAGCGGCGTCGATGTAAACCGGCCCAGCAACTGTTTGAGACTCCCGCCTGCAAAGGTTTTTAACCCTTCGGTCATCATCTGCATTGCCAGCAAAAAGAGGGCCAGCCCGCCGGCAGCGTTCAGGGCAATAGCTACCGTCATAGCTGCCTACTTGAAGCGGGACTTGGCCGAGTCCACGGCTTCGCCGATGGCGGACCATGCCAACTCGATGCCTGCCTTAAGATCTTCCCAGGCGCTTCCTCCCGATTTTTGCAGCTCATCAATCTTCTGACGAGCGGACGCCTGTTTTGTCTTCAGTACGGCAATCTGGTCGTTGTACTCAGCCCTGACCTCGGACGACACTTCGCTTGCCTTGTCCGTCAGGACGTCGATATCGGCGTTCCATTCTTCCAGTTTGGCCTGCATGACTCGGAGGTACTCTTCTTTGCTTTTCATGTTCTTGTCTCCTTGTGGTGGTGATTTATTGTACTCAAATGGCTGCGGCAGACTAAAACCGATGGCAGTTCCTCATCCGGAGTTACCGATGGGAACTACATGTCACCGGGTACTTTTCAAGTTACGATCAGATGCCTCAATTCGTCCTTACCGTTGTTCTTCACCTCGTACATCAACTGGTCCGCAACCCGGATCATTTCGTCGGCACTTGCCGGTGCTTTGAGGTAGGTCACCATGCCGATACTGAAGGTCACCGGCCAATACTGTTCTATCTGTGCCTTCAAGCCGGCATGGATTTTGGTCGCAACCGTGACAGCCGCATCACCGTCTGTTTCGGGCATTAACAGGCCGAATTCGTCGCCGCCGAGCCGGGCAACCGTATCACTCTCCCGAATGACAGTCGTGATGGTTGACGCCACCTGGAGGAGAAGACGGTCACCCTCGCTGTGACCCTGCGTGTCATTGACGGTCTTGAAATTGTCAATGTCGAGATAGATGACGGTAAATGGATCATTGTAGCGGCGTGACCGCCTGATTTCGTCATCCGCCACCTCACTGAACCGCCGCCTGTTGGCTATACCGGTCAACTGGTCAGTCCTCGCCAGCTTTTCTTCATAATTGAGCCGACATTTGATCTCAGAGATCACATATGCGCCAAAAAGTAGCAGACTGAGTTTTACGACGTCGTTCCAGAACAACGCCAAAAGGTTTTCATGGTAACGCTTTGCCACAATGTCTGCAACAGACCACGAGACCGAACCGGACAACGCGACCAGGATTGCTGACTCTCTGCCGATGTACCATGCTACAAAGGCCACGGTAACGAAATAGAACACCGAGAACGAGTAGTCTGATCCGGTGATGCCGTCTAAAAAGCCAACCACTGCAACAATACACAGTCCCAGAATGTTCACAAGCCACACAGGGAGCTTATAAATATGCCCGTCCAGGAAACGCAACCATTTATTCATCATTCAACCCTTTGCCGTGTCTCACTTAAGTATCTTCACATCCCGGCGTGTATAAGGTATCTCTATACCATTTTCCGTGAAGGTTCGATAGATGGCGCTGTTAATAGCGCTGGTCAGAAGACCGCGCCGGTGGATGAGGGATGTACTCCAGACCCGCAGCTCAAAGCCGAGGCCGCTGTCACCGAATTCCATCAGCCGCACTCCGGGAAGCGGGTCCTCAAGCACGTCGGGATTAGCGTTCGCTACCTCCAGCAGCAGGCGCTCGACAACGGCGAGATCGGTGCCGTAGGCGACGCTGACCGGGATCCGGAAGCGGACCTTGCGGTCATTGTGGCTCCAGTTGATCACGTTCTCGGTGATGAACTTGGAGTTCGGCACGATGATGCTGATGTTGTCATTGCTGACCACCGTGGTGCTCCTGCCGCCGATATACACCACATCACCCTCCACATCCCCCACCACGACCCGGTCGCCGACCTTGATCGGTCGCTCGAATAGAATGATCACGCCGCTGATGAAATTGTTGACGATGTTCTGCAGGCCGAAACCCAGCCCCAGCCCCACGGCGCCGGCCAGGACGTTCAGGGCTGTCAGGTCGATTCCGGCGGTTTGGAGGATGACTGCAAATCCTATCCCTATGATGGCATAACGGATGATGGAGCCGGTCGCCTGACGGGCGCCCAGCTCCATTTTTGTTCTGACCAGAAAATGTTCTGTTACCCAGGTTCGCAGCTTTCCGGAGAGATAAAACAGCAGTGCCCCCAGCACCGCCAACTGCAGAATGGTCCAGAGAGTTACCGGGGAACTGCCCATTTTCAGGATCGGCAGCTGAAGTACGTTGTGGGAGTTATCTAGAATTTCGCGGAGTATATCCATGGTTTTCCTCCGGTCAGAATGGCCAGAACTGCGGAATGAAGATGGTGGCCATTATCCAGAACAGGATGTTAAGCGGGGTGCCCACTCGCAGAAAATCGGCATAGCGGAACTGTCCCGGCCCATAGATCAGGGTGTTGGTCTGGTAGCCGACCGGGGTCATGAAGCTGGCCGAGGCGGCAAAGGTGATTGCCATCAGCAGTGGACGGGAATCGATGTTGAGGCTCTCGGCAGCCGCAATGGCGACCGGCGCCAGGAGCGCAGCGGTTGCGTTATTGGACATGATCTCGGTCAACAGCGATGTGGTCAGGTAGAGGGCGGATACCAGGGCCATCGGCCCCCAGGCTCCGACGCTTTCCACAAGATACCCGCCCAACAGCCCCGCAGCGCCGGTTTTTTCCAGCGCAGTACCCAGTGTCAGCACCCCGGCCAGCAGAAAAATCACCTGCCAGTTGATTGAGCCGTAGGCTTCATCCAGAGTCAGGCAGCGAGCCATTACCATCAGTATACAACCAACTATTGCGCCGGCTACGATTGGAACGATTCCAGTAGCGGCAGCCAGCACGACTCCGGCCACGATGACAACAGCCGTAAGCATCCGGCTCTTTCGGAATACCGGCAGATCCACCTGGGATACGAGCACAAAGGTCTTGTCATCCCGCAACTGATCCATGTGGCTGGCCTCCACCTCAAACAGCAACACATCCCCGGCCCGGAGCGTCAGGGCTTCAAGATCCTCCCGCATGATCCGGTTACGATGCCGGACAGCCATGGCGGTTAGTCCGTAGCGGGAGCGAAAACGGGCCTGTTTCAGACTGCGTCCGTCCAGGGTGGAGCCCGGGGCCACCACAGCCTCGACCAAAATTGCTTCCTCACTGACAGCAT
>Ga0209417_1002617_pt1 | contig 26824 bp, 24 predicted proteins | sample RifGroF2_FD_184002 | JGI IMG/M metagenome (GOLD analysis project Ga0209417, IMG submission 184002) | Groundwater microbial communities from Rifle, Colorado, USA - Groundwater F2 (SPAdes) (version 2) | ecosystem: Environmental > Aquatic > Deep subsurface > Groundwater | place: Rifle, Colorado... | reverse complement strand
CCGCTAATGTAACAAGGGTAAGCAGTAAATCGGGATATTGGGGCATTATCTTTTTATTGATCGGTTCTTACTTTTTTATCGGCGGACTAAATCTCGCTTTAAATCCCGATGATTGGAAAGCGACCGGAGTATTATATCTTTTTACTTCTTTCTCCGTATTTGTAAAATGGATCCATTTTATAACCGCAGCGTTAGCGCTTACCGGAGCTTTTCTCCTTTTTATCTTTTTCTTTTGGGAAGGTGGAAAATCTTTTGAAAGTGAGGAGTACAAAAATTTTATTAAGCAGATCGGTCTTTCCTTAACATTTTTCTTTACACTTTTTCAACCGGTATTTTTATTAATAAACTTAGCCACTCATCCGTCGCTTGCGCTGTCGTCATCGGTGTTTGGATTTGCAGTATTAGCTCTGCTGGCTATTTTCTGGGTTTTCCATCTTCTCTATGTAATGTTGAAACGCTCTAATTTGCAGTATAGCGGAATGGTTTTTCTACTACTGGTAACCGCTACTTTATTTTTAATTATTTCCGAGCAGTCGGCTTTGCGGTTAGTTACCAAAAAACAAGCGATTGTTCTTGCTTCAGAATATGATGTTACTTTGAAAGCGTTAAAAGGGGAGTCAACAATTGCAGAGATTAGCGGTGCGGATATCTTTAACGGTAAATGCACAGCGTGTCATAAATATGATCAAAAATTAGTTGGACCTCCGTACAAAGAAACGCTGCCGAAATATAATGGTGATGTTGAAAAAGTCGCGGCGTTTGTGCTAAATCCTACAAAGATTAATCCCGCATATCCGGCAATGCCGAACCAGGGTCTAAAACCTGCCGAAGCCATAGCCATCGCCAAATATATTTTGGAAGAAGTGAAGAAGTACAAATAGATTGTTCATATTTCCAAAGCGAATAAAACTTAGGAATTATTATTTACTTCGTCAAATCTTTCAGTTTCTTTTGTGAAGCCGTAAAACCCGGATCAATTTCAAGTGCTTTTTTAAATTGTGCAATAGCCTCCGTTTTATTTCCCGCAGCTAAATATCCGTCACCCAAACTATCGTATGAGTTAGCATTCGTCGGATCAAGCTCAACTTGCTTTTTAAATTTCTGAATTGCTTCGGTAATACGTTTATTGTTTAAGAGAAAGTAACCGTAAGAATTATACAACTCACTAAAATCTTTGTTATTCCCATATTTATTTTCGAGAAACTTAAATTCCTCTTCCGCTTTTCCTATATTTTTATCAGCAATGTATAGGGCGGCAAGCTGGATATGTCCTGCTTTTTCATCGTAACCTATTAATATTTTAGCTTCTTTATAAGCCTTCTCCATACTTCCACCCATAATGCCGGGCGCCACGCGATAAAAATTAATTAATCCGATTCTGCCCTGGATATGTGAAGGATTAATCTGAACTGTCTTCATGTATTCATCTTTTATTTTTGGCGCAAGCTTAATTTTGGTGAAGATACTGGAGTTTACAGCATCCACTCCCATAGCTTGAGCAAACCAGAAATGATAATCGGCGTTATTGTAATTAATTTTAATTGCTTCTTCAAATTCATCCGAAGCTTCTTCATATTCCTTCATTTTTAATAAAGTTTTTCCAAGATAGAAATGTGCTTCGGAATTGTTTTTATCTTTATCGATTATTTTTTCAAGCGCGGATTTTGCTTCATTCAACTTATTATTTTGCAAAAGATTTTTAGCTGAATTAAGATCTTGCGCAAAATTCATCGAAGCTATGATTAAAACTAAAAAGGCAAATATTGTTTTTTTCATTATCACTTTCCTATAAATAACTGAGTTAAAGAATATTTTCCAGCGTTGAACAAATTAATTATGCTAACAAGATTATAAGTACCAATAACAATCTACAATTATCGAATATCAAAAACACAAAATCATTTAATCTGTTTATTCTGTGTCCGCTCAAAATTTTGTTTATAGATTTGAAGATTTGGGTGATTGATTTCCTTAGCTCTTAAATAAGCTTTTTCGTAATTCTGATTTGCTAATAATGGTTGTCCGGATTTTTCGTACGTTTCTCCTAAACTATCATAAACATTAGCCGATTGAGGATAAAGAGTTACATTCTTTGCAAAGATTGCCGTTGCTTCCTCAAAGTTCTGCTGTCCAAGAAAATAATAACCAACCGCGTTCAAAACATTTTCCGGAGGCACAATTGAATAACCATATTTAGTGGTCAAATTATTATAATGTTTTACAATAACGTCTAAACCTTTTTTAAGTTCAGCATCGGATAAATTCCAATCCTTATAAATCATCTTCAATCCATCATATATAGCCATAAAAACTTGAGAACCATGATCCTCATCTTCCATTTTTTTATACTCCCAGATCAGATCGTCCGGGGCGAATTTTCTAAGAATACTTTTATACTCTTCGAGCGTGGTCAACAAGTTTTCCTCTTCTTGTGAACCCGCTGTAAAATAAACTGATTTATTTAATGATTTGTATTTTGGAAGTGTTGAAGTTGTGTAAGGAAGTATAAAATTATCGGCGGCAATTACCCAAGGACTTATCGCAATGAATGCGTTAAATAATTCCGGCTGTTTTAACATAGAATAAAAACAGAACATACCGCACAGTGAATGACCTACAAGAATACGATGAGGTTGAGTTCTATACTTTTTGTCAACAGAAGGGATCAATTCTTCTTTTAGAAATCCTATAAAATTATCTGCTCCTCCGGAGCCCGGTATATTAAATACTTTTTCAGGAAGGAAGTCTCTGTTGCGGTATGTATTTGGAATTCCGATAATTATTGTTTCAGGCATTTTGTTATTGCGTGAAAGAAATTGCACTAATCCGGCTGTGTATTTAAAATGATCTTCGGCATCTAAAAGATATAACACAGGGTAGCTGTTTTTAGTTGTATTATAACTCTCCGGGAGATAAACAAAAAGATTTCTTTCCTCAAACATGATGTTTGAGGTGATGGTCGTTTTTTCACCTATAGTAATTCGGTTGTCAATAGTTTGACCGATGAAGTTACCGCAAAAAATAACGAAAAGTAAAGAGAGAGATTGAAAATATCTTCGATTCATATCAAATCCTCATTGTGGGTTAAACAATATCTATTCAAGTCAAAATTACACTAATTTTATTTTTCAAAAACCAAAGCGATCCATTCATCCAATTGCATTTTTTCAACAAAAGAGAGACCTAACTTTGTATAACATTCACGAATATCATCCTCATCGGTAAATAATAAGCCGGAGAGGATTACTTTTCCTCCGTTTTTCACTTTAGAAACGAGTTCCTTCGCTATAATAAGCAGCACATCTTTTTGAATGTTAGCCAATAGACAATCGAAATCATGTTCAACGATATTCCCGACTTCAGCTAACCGGAACTCGACTTTACCGTACACATGATTCTGGTCGATGTTCTCAAGCGCGTTTTCGTAACACCATTCATCGTTATCAATTCCCAAAGCGTAATCTGCTCCAAGCATTACCGAAGCGATCGCGAGCACTCCTGTTCCGGTTCCAACATCAAGAACTTTTGTCTTCTTTTCAATATGTTTTTCACACATTGAAAGCATTAGCTTTGTAGTCTGGTGTTCACCGGTTCCAAAAGACATTTTGGGATCAATCGTAATTACAATTTCTCCTTCCGAAGGAGAGTAATCTCTGAATGAAGGTTTAATAACAATTTTATCGGTTATCTTAATAACTTTTAGATTCTTTTCCCAATCTTCATTCCAATTTGTTTCTTCAAATTCATTTAGCGAATACTCATACGAATCGATAATTTCATCTTTTTTTATTCGCTCTAAGAAAGTATTGACCGTTGAGTCGATATCATCAAGTTGGTCGAAACTTACAACCAGTGAATTATCTAACTCCACAATTCCCAAAGGATTTAATTCCCACAACAGTCCACTTAGTACTTCAACGTTAAACGGTACGGTTTCTATCGTTACTTCACAATATGATTTCATATTTATCTCCGGTATTCATTTGGTTCAAAAAGAATTATTATTTAGATTAGGTCTAAATAATAATTCTTTATTATCTCAAGTAATTCAAAAATAAGTCATCATTAATTTAAAGGTTTCCTAAATGAAAAACATCTTCTTGAACTCATTTTTACTTTTTATTCTTTGTTTCTCAACATTTACTAACGCAGACAGAAGATATTTTGGGCGGTCGTATCTTGCATATACTCTACCGGCAAAAGCATTTGAATTTGAGTTGTGGAATACTGCTAGAATTGGAAAAGCAGATGGTTTTTATTACCGGTTTCAACCGAGAATGGAGTTTGAATATGGATTAACCGATCGATTAACTACTTCGTTCTACATGAATTTTAATAGTAAGCAGATTGAAAACACTTCTACTTCCTCTAAAGAATTTGGATTTGACGGAACAGCGATCGAATTTCGTTATAGATTAAGTGAACTTGGCGAATATGTTGTTGATCCCGCTCTTTATTTTGAGTTTACTTATGCAGGTTCTGAGATTGAATATGAATCAAAAATAATATTATCCAAACGGATTGGTAATATCATTACGGCATTAAATGTTACCGGTGAAATTGAGAGAGACGTAATAGCAAGTAAACATAAAACTAGTTTTGAACTTACCGGAGGAATTGGATATGATTTTACTCCAACATTTGCGGCGGGAATTGAATTTAAAAACCATACGAACTTCGACGATATTTATGGAAAGAAAGCAAATACTGCTTTGTTCATCGGTCCATCGATAAATTTGTTGACTGATAAATTCTATTTTACTTTTAACTTCTTAACACAGGTAACAGGTTCTCCGGCTGTTAAATCCGGATTGGACTTAGCCGGTCATGAGAAGTATGAGATAAGAACAATACTCGGAATTGAATTATGAAACTAGTCTTTGTATGGCTATTTTTTCTTTTAGTTTTTGCGGGATGCTCAAACGAAAAATCAATCAAACAAGGGAATGGCAATTTATCCGGGGAACAGTTGTATAAAGAAAAGTGTGGTGGATGTCATGCGCTTTATCAACGGGATAAGTATTCTAATGGAGACTTGGAAAACGTTTTAGTTCGTATGGCAAAGAAAGCACATTTGGATGAGCATCAGAGTAAATTAATACGGAAATATCTTGCGGTTCAATCTGATTCTCTTTAAAAGAGAAATTAGTTTCTCCTAATCGTTTTGTGAATTAATTCAATTACATTATTTTGAACGCAATAATTCACTTAATTGAAGGAACTATCGCATGGCATCCGTTGAACAGCTTTTAACACAGATCAGTGATTTTATCTGGGGTTATCCTTTATTAATTCTTCTATTCGGAACACACATTTATTTAACCATTCGGTTAAAATTCATTCAGCGGTTTATTGGAAAAGGGATTAAAATATCTTTATCTAAAAAGAAAGAAGGGGAAGGAGATATAAGTCAATTTGGAGCTTTAACTACAGCTTTAGCCGCTACGATTGGAACAGGTAACATTGTTGGTGTTGCAACCGCAGTTGTTGCAGGTGGTCCCGGGGCAGTGTTATGGATGTGGCTAACAGGCGTTTTTGGAATTGCGACGAAATATTCGGAAGCGCTTCTTTCTGTTAAATACCGTGTTATGAATGAGAAAGGCGAATATTCCGGCGGTCCGATGTATGCGCTTGAACGCGGTTTAAATATGAAGTGGCTTGCAGTATTATTTGCGGCGTTTACATCTGTTACTGCGTTTGGAATCGGAAGTATGGTTCAGGCTAACTCTATTTCTTCTTTGGTGGAGTCATCTTTTAATATTTCCCCCTGGATAACTGGGGTTGTTTTAATGCTTTTAACTGCTTTTGTAATTATTGGTGGTATTAAATCTATTGCAAGTGTCTGCGAAAAGTTAGTTCCCTTCATGGCAATATTTTATGTTCTCGGATGCATTATCATTCTGATTATTAATTACACTACAATTCCACATACCATAGGTTTGATTTTTTCAAGCGCTTTCTCAGGTCATGCAGTTATTGGTGGATTTGCGGGAGCAACGATTAAAGAAGCTATTCGATACGGAATTTCAAGAGGATTATTCTCTAACGAATCCGGTTTAGGAAGCGCCCCAATTGTTGCTGCTGCCGCGCAGACAAAGAATCCAGTTCGTCAGGCTTTGGTTTCTTCCACGGGAACATTTTGGGATACGGTTGTTGTATGCGCTTTGACCGGTTTGGTTGTTGTTAATTCCGGTGAATGGATAAACGGATTGAACGGTGCCACTCTTACGCAAACTGCTTTTGCAGACATCCCCATTATGGGTCCAATAATTCTAACCGTTGGATTGTTAACCTTTGTTTTTTCGACGATACTTGGTTGGTCTTATTATGGAGAAAAAGCCGCAGAATATCTTTTTGGTCCTAAAATAATTAAACCGTACCGATGGGCTTGGGTTGTTTCTGTTTTAGTCGGTTCTGTGTTATCATTACATATTGTTTGGACTTTTGCAGATATTACCAATGCATTGATGGCAATACCGAACTTAGTTGCGCTTCTTTTATTGAGTAAAGTGATTGTAGAAGAGACAAAAACACATTTGTGGGACAATAAATCGGAAGATTTGGACTAGGAATAAAAAAAAGCCGGCTCAAGTTAATGAGTCGGCTTTATATTTTGCGGAAGGGGTGGGATTCGAACCCACGGTACCCTTGCGGGTACACTACCTTTCCAGGGTAGCCAGTTCAACCACTCCTGCACCCGTCCGAAAATTTATTTTTACGGTGCAAATATAATTTTTTTTGACCTTCTTTCCCAATATTTATTCAGCTTTCACCAGATTCCTCACAAAAATATTTCTCTATCCCTTAGAAAAGTTTTAAATTGGGGTTTAGATTTAAGATAAAGGTGATATGGATATAGCGATATTAGAGAAATCAGTTTTAGCCCTATTCTCAGCATTATTGGGGGCTGGACTAATATTTTTTGTAAAACTTGACCACAGAAAACTCTGTAGTTTAATTTCTATCTCGGCAGGTGCTCTGTTAGGAGCGGCGGTGATAGGAATTTTACCCGAGGCTTCCACAAATCTTTCGGTTGTTCAGCTGATCATCGCTACTTTTTCAGGTTATTTGCTCTTTTGGGTGATAAGCAAGTATTACTTTCATGTTTGTCCGGCTTGTTCCGCCTCCCATTTTGACGAACAGACGACGAAGAGATTTTCTGAGATTGTACTTTTATTGTTCACGGCTTTGTCATTCCATTCTTTTTTGGACGGTTTAGCTCTCTCAACCGGAGGAGTAAGCGAACATGGAAAGGCAAATTCCATCTTACTTGCAGTTTTAGCGCATAAATTTCCAGAAGGATTAGCATTGGCTTCTTTAATGGTCGGGGCGAATTATACAAAACGTAAAATTATTGAGTATGTTTTTTGGGTTGAATCGGTTACCGTTGTCGGCGCTTTGGTAGGAGATATTTTTCTTGCAAAATATTTTGATGTTTATTGGCTGGCATTTGTTGAGGCTCATATAGCAGGAGGATTTGTTTATCTTTCATTCCATGCTGTGTTTGGTGAGTTGCTAAAGAATCATAAAGCTCTGGTTATCATTTCTTTTCTTGCAGGCTTATTGATTATCTTTGGGGTAAGCTTAATATAATTAGAAATAAGTAGAGACTTGCCATGGCAAGTCTCTACGAAAAAGAAATTGTTAAACAGAGAGATGGCAGAGCGGTTTGAACCGAAGGCTCATCAGCCTCTGGCTGAGAATGCGTCGGTCTCGAAAAGAAATTGTTAAACGGAGAGATGGCAGAGCGGTTGAATGCGGCAGTCTCGAAAACTGTTATACTGGGTAACCGGTATCGAGAGTTCGAATCTCTCTCTCTCCGCACAAAAATCCTTTAAGCGTAATTGTTTAAAGGATTTTTAGTTTTAAATTGTTCATTATCATTTAACTTTTTTGCAGAGTGAGTATGAAACTTTTTGATCTTAACAAACCTATCATCGGGATGATCCACGTGGATGCGCTACCCGGAACTCCGAAATACAAAGGAAGTGTAAAAGCAGTTATCGAAAAAGCTAAATCTGAGGCGCTGCTGTATCAATCGTTGGGTGTGCCCGCATTAATGATCGAGAATATGCACGATGTACCCTATCTAAACCGGAATGTCGGTCCCGAAGTAACTACATTGATGAGTTTAATTCTTTATGAAATAAAACGAGATATAAATTTGCCGCTCGGTATCCAAATACTTGCGGGAGCTAACAAAGAAGCGATCGCATCTGCGCATTCTGCCGGAGCTGATTTTATCCGCGCAGAAGGTTTTGTATTTGCTCACGTTGCCGACGAAGGAATATTTTCATCCGATGCGGGTGAACTGCTGCGTTACAGAAAAGAGATTGGAGCGGAAAATATTTTAGTCTTTACCGATATAAAGAAAAAGCATAGTTCTCACTCAATTACCGCCGATACGGATATTTTGGAAACAGCGAAAGCTGCGGAATTCTTTTTAAGCGATGGAGTAATAATTACCGGAAGCAGTACGGGAAAAGAACCTTCGTTAGAGGAAATTAAATCGGTTAAAGAGAAAGTTGGAATTCATGTGCTCGCAGGTTCGGGAATTACCGCAGAGAATATTAACGCTTATCTTGAGTATTGCGACGCTTTGATAATCGGTTCTTACTTCAAGCGGGAAGGGAAGTGGTATAATCAGATCGATCCGGAGAGAGTGAAAATGTTAATGAGTAAAACCAAATAACGAATTGTGACTTTGCCACTGAGGCACGGAAGACACAAAGAATCACTAAGAAAGTATTTAATATTGTATAGAACATTTTTTAGAAGAACAATTTGTAACAGCAGATGAAATTAAAACTACTTTTTATTTCCATTATTATCGGTACGATAGTTATTCTACCGCAAGAAAAGCATTTGGAAGAAATCGGAATTAAGAATCCGGCAATTATCTCTAACGGTATTGTTTTTACCGATGCGAAATATTCAGCGCTTTATGTTGAACAGAATGGTGAGGATATCTTATTAACATCTTCTCCCGGATGCGGACTTTATTATTCTCTTTCTACCGATAAGCAAATTATCGGATACAAAAAGATTGATTTAAATGGGAATCAGATCCCTTCATTAATTGATATTAGTACGAAAGCGGTTACACATTTATCCAATCCGGTTGAACTGGCGGGGCAGGTAAGTTTTGCTGAGAACGGCGACGTCGCTTTTACGGTCGGCAAAGAATTGATTGTTCGGAAAGTGGAAGGGGAAAAGAAATATGATCTGGGAACGTATTCAAATATCTCTCCGATCTCTCCCGATGCAAAGTTTGTTGCATTTAATGATAACTACGATCAACTCTTTCTTTTAGATTTAAGCAACGGTGAGAAACATAAGATAACCAATGGCAGTGGAGGATACTTCAATCCGATATGGTCGCCGGACGGGAAGAAATTATTATACTCCAGTTTAGGCGCAACAGTGAAAGTCTATGACTTAGAGAATGACTCAACATATAACATTGCAGAAGTAGCATATTCACCGGCGTGGTCGAATGATTCCCGGTTGATCATTTTCTATAAAAAAGAAGTGGAGAATTTAGAACTGCGCAATAGTGATATTTATTTATCAAGTTATGATGGCACAAAACAAACTCAACTAACATTTACAAAAGATCAGTTTGAGTGTGATCCTTCTTTCGGATTGAAGGATGATGAAATTATTTATTCAAGATCAGAAACCGGATCAATCGTTAAAGCAAATCTTTCGCTTGAGAATTCCTCTGTAAAAAATCAAAAAGAAATTGAGATTAATCTGCAACCGGTTGAGACCCCGGCTTTCAAATTGAATAAAAAGGTATTGGATGTTGACACACTTGACATTCCTTACATCAATCAAGTGTATGATACACCCGATTATTATAACGGAAGCGCCGCGTGCGGACCAACATCAGCAATGATGATCTTAGCATTTTACAAAATTCTACCGGTGTGGAATATTACATGTTCCTGGCCCTCAAGTCACAATAGTCCTTACGGAAAATATATTTGCGAACCTTACCGCTTTAGACAAACGAATTATGTGTTAACGGCGAACGATCCAAATGACAGACCTTCTCAGGGAGCTTACGGATATATGTGGTCGGGTACAAGTCCCTATTCAAGTATGGTAAGTTTTTATATTAAACATGGAATCTCAGCGGCAAGAACCGACACTCCTTCATATCAAACGGCATTGGATGAGGTGAATGCCGGAAGACCTTACACTATCTGCAACGAATTAACCGCCGCCGGACATATTATTGTGGCTCATGGAACTGCAACTCAATCGCATACGCTTATTTTTAATGATCCTTACGGCGATAAGAACATTCCCGGTTACCCCAATTATTTTGGGAAGAACGCTAAGTATGATTGGCCCGGATATAATAATGGTTACAAGAATTTGAATACGGTTTATTGGAGCGTTTCTACAAATTATACAAAACCGGAAACATCGGACACGCTGATCGATGATCTCGATTTTGCGACCGGTTTTTACATGAATAATAAAGCGCCCGTAACGATGAACTCGTGGAAGGATATGAACCAGGGTTATCGGGAACATTTTTGGTATTCACTCACCACATTAAAGTCGAAGGATAGTTGTTACGCAATCTGGACGCCGAATATTCCACAAACCGGATACTATGAAGTGTCGGCTTATATTCCTTTTAGTCAGGCTGAAGCAGCGAAGTATAAAATAAATTCTCTTGGCGGATCAGATTCAGTTATAGTTAATCAGATGGAATATAAGGACGTTTGGGTCTCTCTCGGTAAGTATCAATTTGAAAAAGGAAAGAGCGGGTATGTACGCCTTGGTGATGCGAGTACTGTTGCCGGAGAAGCGATAGTATTCGATGCGATGAAGTGGAGGTATATCGATTCAACTGAAACTGCAATTGATGAACAGAATGTTTCTCATCCGTTAGAGTTTAGACTTGAACAGAATTATCCGAATCCGTTTAATCCGGTAACAGTAATCAGTTGGCAGTTGGCAGTAAACAGTCATGTAACGTTAAAAATATATAATATACTTGGAAATGAAATTGAAACGCTGGTAAATGAATATCAAAAGACCGGAAGTCATATGATTAAATTTAACGCTTCACGGTTAGCATCGGGTATTTATATCTACACGATAAACACGAACGGTTTTTCCGCTTCACGTAAGTTGGTGTTGTTGAGGTAGCAGGATAACTTGTCTCTTATCTCAACTTTTTGAATTTTTTTTCGAATGGAAGATGGTCTATATAAAAACTCGTTTTGATGTTAGTGAGTCTTCTTACATTATAAAACAGTTTGTGAAATAATTTGGTGTCTTTGTGTTCTTATGGCAATTATTAGAATAATTAATTTTGCCACGAAGTCACAATGACACTAAGAAATTACAAATGCGCTAAAGATGAGTTGGTAAAATCAAAATAATACCAGATTTATTAGACTGCGATGCATTAATATATTTTTGTTGTTAGCGCAAAATAGTTCTTGCTTAGTTTACATTTGCTGTTTAATTTTACAACAGTAAAGGCTGAATTAAATTGCCGATATAAATCGTTCTTTGAATAGTTGAATCTTTCCCGGTTGTTTTTATTTAGATAATTGAATTTGTGATGTTTTTTCTTTGTTTACCTTTTGGCAGAAACCTTAGGTGTGGAAAAAGCCTGATGGGGCATTCTATTCTCTTACAACATTGGAGGCGCTAAGCTTATCTTTTGTTATATCGTTTTGCTTAAAGGGAAGATTTCTTCTATGATGGTTGATGGAGTATGTTTGATGGATGATGGTTAATGGTTGATGTAATGGCGCTTCGATTATTCACGCATCTTACACAAAAGATAAAGTTGATTTCTTAATCTTTTTCATAATCATATTTTTTTTCTTATCGACCTTTGGTTAAATCCGAAAGTCGTTTAAAAACGAGTATGTTTACAATTATGATTATTATGATCTATCAATATCAAGAGCGTAGGAATACTTACTCATTTCAGAAAACAAAAACGTCTTTCCCGGTTTAGGTGGGTGTTTGATAAACTACATGGTTTAATCAAATATTTCATTCTTGTTCACTTCTCAAAATCACATTTCATTTTCATTTCTATAAAAATAATCCCGTTAATATTTACAGATAAGTTGGTCGTTTGGCGTTAGTCAGATGTTAATGGTCATTCTAAATCAGCAGTGGTTTTTGTAAGGTAAGTTAGGCAGTGGAAATTCTAAGTATTACCGAAAGACTTTCTGTATAAATAAAAGTACTCCGTAGAAACAGCAAAGGATTTTCCGTACGAAAAAAAGTATTCCGAAGTGGCAGTGAAGGACTTTCTGTACACAATAAAGGACTCCGAAGTAACTGCAAAGGACATTCTGTACGTAAAAAAGGACTCCGAAGTGACAGTAAGGGACTTTCTGTACAATAAAAAGTGCTTGTAAGGAGCAAAAAATGGGTTTCCGGGTTCGGGAAAGTGGATTTATTTAATGAAAATGGTTATTCATTGCACATTAATGTGCAAAAATGAGCTAAAAACGAACTATTATCAGTTTTTGAATTCGAGTTTTATGGTTTGGAGTATGAATGAGATTCAGCCAAAGGCTGTCTGGTATGATTATGAATAAGATTCAGCCAAAGGCTGACAGGTATGATTATGAATAAAAATAAGATTAAGTTTTGATGAGCAGGGTGATGCGAATGGGTATGAGAAAGATGAAGAGATAAGATGGGAGAACGGGATCAATTTATTATAGCTAAGTAAATTGCATTATCAACAAAAATAAAGGTGGTACTATGTCCGATGATCAAAATGGTGTTCATGTTTCTAGAACGGTGTTATTCAGAGTAGCTGATAATACGTATGAAACAACGAAGGGGCTTGAGAAATTGGCGCTTTCGGGGTTAACAACGGATTATTACGCCGCTTTTGCAGCTAATATTCAGCTTGCAAAAAACTTTAAGACGGCTGATGAGGTTAAAAAATCCAACGCAAAGAAACTTTCCGAAGTGAAGAAAAAATGTGAAGAATGTTTCAATTGGGTTAAGAAACTTCAATTCTACATAAAGAGAGCTTTTAATGAAGGCTCACCCCAATGGAACGAACTCCCCGAAAAAATATCCGAATCAAAAAAAGATGAAGCGGAGATGTTAAATCTTCTTCCCGCAACTTTTACTCTTGCTGATAAGTACGCTGCAGAGTTAAAGGCGAAAGGAATGCCGGATAATTATAAACAAACCGGTGAAGCCTTAAAAGCTGAGCTTGAGACCATAACAATAGAACATGGCAAAATGGTTGAGCAGAGCCAAGCCTACACGGTTCAGCGGAAACTGGCGCATAGAAAAGTCTATGATACCGTTAACGAAATTAATGAGCTGGGCAGACAGGAATACCAAGAAGACCCGGTAACGTTGAAGCTGTTCAAGTCCCCATGGCCGCAAGCCAAAGGGAAAGAGAACGAGAACGAGGAGAGTACTCCTCCGGCTCCGGCACAGTAGAAAATTAAAAAGGGTGATGGACTGGATTGAGGGCGGTTCATCATCCTGGTTTATTTGAAAAAAAAAGCAAATGGAATACATGAAGTAATTGCACTCAGATAGTATTCTTTAATTAACTAAGCACTGCACGGAAGTAATGGTTAGAGACTTTATGAAAGAAATACCAAATAGTTTATTTAAATATAGAACATTCGATCAAAAGAATTATTACGAGGGTTTGATTTCAATTAATGAGTTGTTCTTTTCTTCTCCAGATAAATTTAACGATCCATTTGATTGTAAAGTGATTCCTAATTACGAAATTGGTTCAGATGAAGAAATATTTAATATATTTTTGAAATATGTAGAAAGGGACCATCCAAGTTATTCTAAAGGAGATCAATTAAACTTTGCACAAAAAATTTATACAGAAAATATTCATATTCTACGATCACATAAATTATTCACCCAAAGAGTAGATAAGATTATAAATAATATGTTTGGGATTTGTTCATTTTCTGAAGATAAAAATAATTTATTAATGTGGGCGCATTATTCAAATTGCCATGAAGGATTTTGTGTAGAATATAATGCATCCCGATTATTTCATGTATGCTTAAATTATATGCAAACCAATGAACTTATTTTGATAGAAAAAGTAAGGTATTCTAGAGGATATCCAGTAATTAATCCATATAAAATAAATAGTGCTGAAGAATTGATTAATTGGATTATAGCAAAATCGATTGATTGGGAATATGAAAAGGAATGGCGCTTAATTTATACTTTTCATCCAAATACTACTTTAACTTTTAACGATGATATTATGTTATCAATTTATTTTGGGGTCAGTTGTTCAGATGCAAATATCGAAAAAGTAAAAAAGCTTATTCAAAATAAAGATCATAAACCAAAGTTGTATAAAGCCCTTTTGAAACGATATGTTTTTGGCCTGGAATTTCAAGAAATTTAATAATTATTAAGTTGGTATTGGGTTTTAACAACTTGTCCCGCAAGGCGGGAAACACGGCGTTAGGTAAAGTAGTAGCACCAAACCTTCGAGGTCAGCGCCCAAAATGGTTAAGACTGAGAAGGTTACGGCAGGCAGAAATTGTAAATCCTCTACGAGGATTAAGATCTTTGGGGAGAGGCCTTTTACAATAATATGACCTCTACGAGGTCAGAAAACAAAACATCGTAGATGTTTAATAATTGTAAAAAAATATTCTCCTAAAAGAATGATCCTCGTAGAGGATCAATAAAAAGCGGAATGAGATTGAAAGAAAAAATAATTAACACGGCAGTGTAGGGTTTTAACAAAACGGGCAATTAGGTTGCCATAAAAAAGGAGAATGTATGACAGCAGAAGATTCAACCATCGCTTTGAACATGAAACTTAAAAGACCTATTGGAGTGTGGATACTTACAATATGGTTTGCGGTTTCTACCGGAATATTTCCGGTAATCTCACTGTTCGTTGGTTCTGCGTCTGATAAGTTAGCATGGTTCACACCTTTCTTATTTGCAATACCACTCTGTGTTATTAATGTTGCTGCTACGATAGCTGCATGGTTAGGCAAACCGTGGGCGCGCAAAGCAATGGTTATCCTTGCAATTATTACTTATGGCTGGATTGTTGCGCAAGTACTCTACCTTTTTATTAGCGGATACGTACCGGACGACAAAATAGCGATATTTGTCGGTCAGGCAATTAGATCAGTACTATTCGCCTCAGTGCTCATTTGGTACTTTGGATACAAAGTAAAGGCAACCGGGTTTTATCAAGAAATTAAATAATTAAAAAAGTAGTGTTGGGTTTTAATACAACATACCAATAGATATATGATTTTACTATAAAGTAAAGGAGAAAAACGCATCAAAACTCCATAAAACGATGCATACTACTAAATAACTTATATTAATGTAAGGAGATCATTATGAAAAAATCATCTGTGTTTCTTGCCCTTTTTGTTCTTCTGTCCTTGAGTTTATTCTTAACGAGTTGTGCAACAATTGCTACCGGTACAACTCAATTAGTGACGATCAACAGTAATGTTGATAGTGCAACTGTATCTTTGGATGGTGTTACCATAGGCAAAACGCCTTTTACTGGAAAGATCAAAAAAAACGGCAAAATGCTAACTATTGAAAAAGAAGGATATAAAACATATACAATCGCTTTAAGTACTTCACTTGAAGGATTATTTTGGGGAAATATAATCACTGGTGGCACATTAGGTAGTATAACTGATTTTGCATCCGGGGCTGCATATAAATATGCGCCTGCTAGTTATCAAGTCGAGTTAATGGCTAAAGGAACATCTCTAAACAACTTTAAGCAAATTTATGAATTGAAAAAATATGCGATGATAAATATGTCAAATATTTCAATCGATTTATCTAAAAATAACGGGACTTATTTGGAATCGCTGATATATTTAACGAATATGGAAAAAAATGAGAAATCGATTGAAATAATTAGAAAACAATTAATTGAATCTGATGGTGATCAAGTACATTTTGGCAATCTGATAGTAAAACTGCTGGATATTTAGGTTGAAACCTAATGTTACAAGGAGAATAATAAAAAACGTTTTTATTATTCTCCTATTTTTAAATACTATTTTGTTAGCTGGTACAAGCAGCCCAAAAATGAACTCTATCCTTGAAGATACTGTTGCTTCAAATGAAGAATGGGAATTGTTTTACAATGACCATGAATTTAAAAAAATGTATATAGTTTTCGCGGGTCCCTATCCAGCAAGTCCCACTTCATCTTTCGGACATATTTTTATATTATTGGAGCCTCAAAAAGAAAGACCATTCCTGCTTTGGAATACATTAGATTTTTCCGCAGATATAACAAATATTGGTACGATAGAATATTTATTTAAGGGATTATTCGGAGTTTTAAATGGGCAGTATAAAGAATTATCTTTTTATGAAAAACTTAGAGAATACACTCTAATCGAATCACGTTCTTTGTGGCTCTTTCCAATTCAATTAGATAATGAAGAATCTAAAAAATTTCTTTTTCGGTTTTATAATTTGGGTAATAGAATATATCCATATCGTTTTACTAATAGAAATTGTGCAAGCCAAATTTACAATCTCATAAAACTCTCCATAGACGAATCATTTAAACAAGAAAACCAACTAGTTTTTCCACATACTATTATAAATGGTTTAAAAAATAGAATCGGTGACCCAATATTTATAGAAAGTATAGATAATCTGTTAAAGGAAAATGCTGAAAAGATAGCTCTGAACACTTGCAGGTCTGAAAATAAATTATTAGACAGCAAGAGTGTTAATGATGCATTAGTATTAAATAAATTGGAGTGGGAGTATTCTCAAGATCGTGACCATTTAACGTCTGATGAAAAAATTAATTTACAAGCATTAAGAAAGAAAGTATCGTTAGCGAGTAATACTAGCTATAGTAATTTTAAAAGTTATCACAAGGAATTTGATATTCATCCAACAACATTATCGGGAACCGGGTTTCAAATGAGCAAGAGACAAGGGATTGAATATCTATTACTATATCGTTTTGGAATTCACGAATATTTTGAAAATAACAATGTTTATCCTTCAAATGATTATTTAAGCCTTCTAAAAATTGAACTCGGAATTAAAAAGAATGAAATAAAGATTAATCAATTGATGCTATTTAATCAAACAAGTCTGCAGCCAGCATCATATCTATCAAATTATTTATCATGGAAGTTGGGTTTTGGTATTCGTCAAAAAGATGAATTTAGAGATAGACAATTAGCAAGTGGTGTATTCACCGGCTTGGGCTATACTGTTTCACTTTATGAAGATGAAATAACATTTTCCTTATTAATAAATGCAGAACCTGTTTACTTACATAAATCAGGATTTTCTTTTTTAATTGCTCCTGAAATTATAACTCTATGGAATATATCTGATAGGATTAAATGGATGAATTGTTTTAAGAGCACAATGAAAAATATAGATAATCCAGAAATATATTATTACTTGGAAAATAATTTGGGATTTGAAATATCTAAAAAGATGATGTTATTGTTAAGCTACAAGCATTCAGAATATGACAACTTTTATGATATTAAACTTAATTTTTATATTAATTAAAACAGCATTACCTCTTTAGTAAGTAAAGAGTCAAGAGAAAAATAAATATCGCTACAATTTTTAGTAGAAAGAGTTGACCATTATAATAACAAATAAAACATTTTGCAGCAGTAAAACGTAAATGAAAGAAATAAATAATTAATACGGCAGTGTTAGGTTTTAACAAAACACTCTGTTAGGTAAAATAAAGCACCAAACCTACGAGGTCTGCAACCAAAATGGATTAGACCTCGAAGGTTACGGCAGGCAGACAATAAATAATTAATAGGGTAGTGTTGGGTTTTTGCACAACACGCCGTAAGGCTAATTAGATAAAGGATGGTGATAAAATGAAAACAAAATTCTTAGTAGTTGTTTTTTTGTCAATTCTAGGTTCAACATTACTTTTGGCTCAGAATTACTTTCCATTGGTTGTTGGCAATAAATGGCAGTTTAAGGTAACGGACTGGGATCCATCTGTACCTTACACAAGAATTGACACAACCACTCTTGAAGTGATAAAAGATACTTTAGCGCCAAACAATGTCACTTATTTTTTACTTAACAGCTCTTTCCCATTAGGTGAATTAGTAAGAAGTGACTCTCTTGGAATTTATTATTATGATGCTTTGGATTCGACAGATTGTTTGGTATATAATTACAGTGCGGAGTTATATGAAGGATATAAAACCGGTTTTCAATCCGGAGGTGATTCTGCAATAGTGACACTGGATCAAATAGACTCATCGAACGTATTTATGGGAAAAATTAAAACTCTTTCATTTTCTTATAATTGGATGATTGGACATAGCATTACTTTTGGAGAAAACACCGGACCAATAATTTATCACACAGCAGGAGATGGTGTATCATCTCGAACCGATTGTGAACTAATAGGGTATAAAATTGATGGCCAAATTGTTGGAAGTTTAACTGATGTGAAAAACGAAAGTACTACGTTGGATAATTATTGGCTCGGTCAAAATTATCCCAACCCGTTTAATCCGTCAACAACTATTTCATTTTCTATTCCAGAAGGGCAAATTGTTGAGCTTACGCTCTATAATGTTCTTGGCAGAAAATTGATAACGTTATTAAATGAGTATAAACAACCAGGTAAGCATAAGTTAGAATTTAATAGTTCTAGTCTTCCGAGCGGAGTTTATTTTTATCAGTTAAAAACGGAACACTTTATTCATACAAAAAGGTTATTAATCTTAAAATAAATAAAACTGTTCCTCGTAGTGCCTGCCCGGCTTAGAGGGGGATGTATACATGCAGATAGATTTATTAATAACACCAATTCTTCAAGGTCAGCGCCCAAAATGGATAAGACCGAGAAGGTTAGGTGGCAGTATTTAAATAATTAAAAAAGGTAGTATGGAACAAAAAAGTATATATGAATATCATTGTACAGAATGCAACTCAATTGTTTCTGAATCGGATAAAGTATGTCCTACCTGTGGGACTGACTTAACGGAAATTGTTATAGAAAATAAGAAGCCAGGGATTATAGATAAAATACTCTTATGGATAAATAAATTTAGTGGCTATCATAGAATAAACTGTTATTTGTTTCTTTCCCCAGTTCTTATTTTCATGACAAGCATTATCGGTGCAATAATCTATATCTTTTATTCTTTCCTTATACAAGATACAGTCGGTAAGTTTGGAACTGCCTACGTGTTCAATTATTTCGTATACCTATATGTTGCAATACAATATACAATCCCGGTTTTTGTTTTTGTTCATTTATATTTAAAAATAGATTTAAAAATCAAATTAGTTATTACAGTCTCGGTTGTAGTTGTTTCATATTTAGTTTCTCTCCTTTTCCCAATTTTTGGTTTAGATACACTTGGTATACTGCCCATAACATTAATTATGTTAGAAGGATGTTTTATAAAATACGCTAAAAAGGATTATACGCTTTTAGTTATAGGAATTATTCTGTTACTGGGATGGTTACAATTCTTAAGTTTAGGCAACTTACCAAAAGAGATGGTAAAAAATGATTACCACCGTGTTATAAAACCTTTACACGTGTTAAAATCAGAAGTGCATCTTATTTCGTGGACTAAGGAACTCAACAAATATGATGAAGTGATTCCTTACGTGCTGTATCGAAAGCAAGATACACTACAATTGCTGTTGAAGTATAATAAAGTTTGGACTAAAAATATACCCTCTCAGAAATGGCAATTAGAAAATTGGACGATCGATTCTTTATTTAGTGAAACATATTATTATAAAAAGAATAAGTAATGAATAAGGCAGTGTTGGGTTTGAACAAAATACGCCATAATACACTTAGGAATATTTGAAGGAGTTTCTATGGGTGATGAATTTATACCGGATTATGAAAAATATACTACAGCAGAACTTGTTGATGTGTTTTATCGAATTGACAAAATAAATAATCCGAAGAGAGCTAAAGCAATTGAACAGCAACTAAGAATAAAACTTAAAATTGATGCCGGTATTAGTTTTAATGATGAATCGGTAAAGCGAAAATTAAATGGTTATTTAGAAAACTTTACCGTCATCAAAAGTGAAAAACCCGATTACGAAAAGAAAATTAGAAGAGGGTGGATAGCCGGAACAATTTTTGGCTGTATCTATTTATTAATTACGATCTATGCATTGTACACGCAGGAGAATTCGTTCTTAACTGATAACTTTAACAGTTGGTCATTTATTGATATCACGATTTATTTCGGATTAAGTTTCGGCATTTATAGAAAAAATAAAGTAGCTGCAATATTATTGGTTGTGTTTTTTCTTCTCCCCAAGGTAATAGCATTTGTTACCACGGGTGATATACGTGCATTATCCGGCGGAGCAATATTTGGTTACTTTTTTGTTGAAGCCCTAAGAGGAATATTAGATTATGAAAGTATCACAAAGGGAAATAATGCAGAGTACAGTGCAATGCAAAAGGAAGATATTTAGTAATTAATACAACAGTGTTGGCATGTAACCAACATCGTGCTCAAACTCAAAAGGAAACAACAATGAACATTGGATCGATAAAAAAAGAAAGAAGATGGAGCAATTATTTGCCGGTCATATTCCTACCGGTTTTCTTGAGTTTTATCGGTTGCACTACAGATGATCTTTATGATACGACCAATAAGAATTATTTTGCTCAGGCAGATGCTTCCGTTTATTTAACTTCATTTCCTTCACCTATCTACCTGGAAGAAGGGAAAAGTATTTATATTGAAAATGGACAATCAACATTCAGATTTATTGATGTAAGGGAAGACAATGAATCCAATGCGGCTGTAAGGATTGAGATAATCTACAATTACGGTACAAACAGAATTATTGAACTTAATACAAACGTAAGCCCGCAATTCTATGAATTGGAAAATGATTATCCGTATAATATTCATTTGAAAGAATTGAATTATGTAAATGGAACTTACCAAATAATGTTTCAATACAATCACCATGCGCATTGGTTACAATAACCACGTAAAGAAAGGGAGTTATTATGCAGCACAAATTAAATGGAATCTTAGTTATTCTTTTGTTTTGTTTTTCCTTTACTGCTTCTGCACAGGTCATTGAAAAACAGAAGGGGAAAATTGAGATAGTCGGGATTCACAGCCAGGAGGGGAAAGAGATTCTAAAAAAGATCCTTGTTGATATAAATGGAAAAGACTTCCACATCTGTGCGGCAATATTTAAGTCTGAGTATCACATTCCGGAAGCTTCTGTTAATTCATATGTGACACCTCCAAAGTACGATAGTATGTACACATTTATAAAGTTTGTTGATCCCACCTATAAAGAGAGAATCCATTTCATTGAAAATTTTCCCGATACATTGTCGGAAGAAAAAGATTGGGAAAAGTTACATCTTCTTTTTTCGGATCATAGTTTTGTGATCGGGTCTATACTTCAAGTACTAGGAGGTGTTAACATGGCTAATTTTGATTCTATCGCAAAGAGTCGTTCCTCCTATCTGGACACCCCGGCGTTCAGAATTATTTTCGAAACGGTTGCTTTATATAACAAAGAGTCCGACAAAGAAAAAGCAATATGGACGCTTGAGAAGGACGGCAACTTTACAAACAGAATGAATGCGTTACTTGTTCTTAAAAACTTTATGGATAACGATTCGGCGCTGCTCCATATTCTAAGGGCGATCCGCCATGGTGACGCACGAGTAAGCGGTATTGCCACGGGTTTAATAGGGGAGTATTCACCGGGGAATAACGGACAAAGAGATTGGTCCTTTGCAGCAGAAGAATTACGCTATATTATAGACGGGACAAACTTATTTGCATTTAATCAAGTTCTGGAAATGCTGACAAGAACAAAAGTTTCTACAAGTCTTGCTCAAAAACTGTTAAAACGGGGAGGCGATTTAATCTTAGATAATCTTAAAGCAGAACATGAACGAGAGAAAACTATTGCCCATAATTTCCTTGTGCAAATATCGGGAAAAGATTTTGGCTACGATGCCGATAAGTGGCATGAGTGGATAAAATTGTTGTAAGAATTAAACAAGAAAGATTAAAAACATTGAATGAGGAGAACATTCCATTTCAAATAATTGATTGGAATAACGTTGAAACAACTGAACACAAAGGAGAGAAAGGCTCAGCGTTTTGGAACACACTCCAGTTGCCGGGTTTGAGAATAAGAATTGTTACTTACTCCGCCGGTTATTTAGCTGATCATTGGTGCAAGAAAGGGCATATTGTTCATTGTCTTGAAGGGGAACTTATTACCGAACAGGAAAACGGAGAAAAGTATCTTTTAAAAGAAGGGATGACGTATGTTGTATCGGATAACTTGAGCTCGCATCGTTCTCTTGCAGAAGGGAGAGTAAAGCTCTTGATAGTGGACGGAGATTTCTTGAAGTTAAAATGAAATGGAGTAAATGAGTCAAGGTGTTTTCATCGATCCAAACCTTGATTGTCTGCGTCCCAGATGGATAAGCCGAGAAGGTTACGGCAGGCAGTAATTATAAATCCTCTACGAGGATTAAAGATGAGTGAGGATGAGTGTTACCTGCCTACCGGCAGGCAAGCGATAATATGACCTCTACGAGGTCAGAAAGCAAAACATCGTAGATGTTTAATTTTTGTAATAAAATATTCTCGTAAAAGAATGATCCTCGTAGAGCCTGCCCGGCTCAGACGGGGATCAATAAAAAGCAGAGTGAAATTGAACGAAAAAATAATTAATAAAGCAGTGTTGGGTATTAACAAAACATGTTATCAAGTGAACAATCATAAAAAATAAAGGTACAAATAATGAAACTATCGATTCTGTTTATTCTTGTTCTCACTTTCATTCCGCAAAGTATAACTCCGCAATCAAAAAACGGTACACTATCGATCGGCGGGAAGGTTAGTTACTACACCTCAGATACAGAAAATAAAATATCGGGACAATCATATTTTAAGAATGAAAAGTACAAGTTGTATAGTATCAGTCCTCGTGTAGGTTATTTTATTTCAGACAACGCGCAAGTCGGGATCGGTGTTAAATATGAAAAGAGTAATAGGGAGTATAAAACTGTTTATAATGAGACGTCCTATAATGAAAAAACTTCGATGTTCACATTCGCTCCCTCATTGAGATTTTATTCTAAATTAACTGAGAATTTTGGTTTCTACGGTGAATTTGAAGCTGCAATTGGAAGTGGGACTATGGAAAGAACGGAGTCGAGTTTCAGAGGCAGCTACTCTTTACTGGTTGAATACGGATATAATGTAAAAGAGAACACAATTTCATTCAATCCGGGGATCTATTACTCAGTAACAGATAAATTTCGGATGGAGCTAAGTATAGGCGGAATTTATTACTCAAGTATAACAACGGAGGTGTCTAAACCTTCATCCTATTCCGGGGAGAAAAATACTAAGACCGATTTCGGAGCAGGGTTTACATTTGAATCTTTAGCTCTTGGAATGGTGTATGTTTTTTAAATGGTTGAATCATAGTATGAGATGGGCTTGATGAGGACTCCAAACCTTAGAGGACTGCAACCAAAATGGATTGGACCTCGAGGTGACGGCAGGTAGTAATTAAATAGTTAATAAGGCTGTGTAGAGTTTACTAACATGAAATTGTTATCGAGCAAATATTTTTTAATGTGGCATAATTAAAAAGGAATCAAAATGAAATACTTAATAATAATTGTCTTAGTCTTGTTTGTAGGGTGCAATAAATCAGCAGAAGACCGTAATGGTCACGTGACTAAATACATGGCGCTTGGTGCTCCGCCGCAAGCGTACCATCTTTCTATTCCAGGGCTTCAATCGAATAAGAAAATCATTATAAAAAATGCAACGCTTATAATTATCGTTGATAACTATGAGGAGTCTTTCAAAAAAGTTAAAAAAATAGTTGAAGAGAAGCAGGGCTATATCTATAAGACAAATGTTCATTCTAATCCAGAAAATGCTAAAAGTGGTGAAATTGAAATAAAAGTTCCCGCGGAAAGTTTAGAGACATTTATTGAGAAGGTAAAGGCGATTTCGATTACGGTGAAAAGGGAAGGGATAACCAGTGTAGATCGTACGGAAGAATACATAGATATTAATGCCCGTTTGATAAATAAAAGGGCTCTGGAGATCAGATATAGAGAAATTCTTAAATCGGCAAACACTACTAAAGACATCATAGATGTCGAATCTCAACTGTCAAATATTCGGGCTGACATAGAAAGTATTGAAAAACGTGTAAAATATTTAGAACAGTCGTCCGTTATGTCTGAAGTAATATTGGCGATGGATGAGCCGCAAATAGATAACAGAAATGAGGAAAGCATTTCAAACAAAATCACTAATGGATTTATTTTGGGTTATAGAGGATTTTTTTCTGTTCTGGGCGCAACGATTACTTTTTTAATATCAGTGCTTCCGCTCATTCTAATTGGTTATTTATTATTTATTCTGCTAAAAAAATTATGGAAGAAAAGAAAAACGAAAGTAAGTATACGTTAAACTCTTTAATCTACAGGTTGCAAGTAAAACGTTATGGAAAACAAATGATGACAAATGATTTGGAAACAAATGGCAAAAAAATACTATTTACGGAAAGAGCGATTTCCGGAAGTACTTTATTAGGTGGTCCGCTTGCAGGAATATATCTTATTGCGCATAACTTCCGCGAAATAGGAAATGATTCAGCGGCAAGGCTCACCAGGATAATCGGAATAATATCAATCGTGATTATGGTCCCATTACAGTTATCAATCCCTCATCGTTTTATGTCAAAATCGTTATCACTTCTATTTTATTTACTCTGGGTGATGCCTGCGTACCATGTTGTAAAGATGTACCAAAGGGAGGAGATTGACTATCATCTTTCATCTGGAGGGAAAAAAGGTTCTGCATGGAAAGCCGCAGGAATAGGCTTTCTGGCGATGATAGTATTTTCCATTTATGTTATTATAATGTCCAGCCTGGTTCCTAAATATATCTCGCCTCTCATTCCTAAAAATATTTCGCCCCTCCCACACTTCAAGGCAGGTATTGTTCAAATGGAATATTCAGGTTGTAAAGTATACTATGATTCTACTGTTATTTCGCAATCGGATGCTCAAGTTGCCGGTGCTGTTCTTGAAAAAGTTGGGTATTTCACCCCCAGTGCAAACGAATTAGGCGCTGTATTCTACAAAATGAGTGATAAATATACAATTGCGTTTGCAGTAAATAATATAATGTTTTCAAATATAGTTGCTACTTTAATATTTGAGAATGCCTTAGATGAACTTAAAGAAACCTATGGCAATCGGAAATATCAATTTCGGTTATTGGATGTGGATTCCACAGGCATAAAAGATGAAAAGTTTTATAGTTCTGATTAGGCTAATAAGTTTAGAACATTGAGAATTATTGAATAAAAGATCCTTACGGCAGTGTTTGGGTTTTGACAACTTGTCCCGCAAGGCGGGAAAACACTCTGTTAGGTAAAGTAATAACTCCAAACCTTCGAGGTCTGCGCTCAAAATGGATTAGACCCCGAAGGTTACGGCAGGCAGAAATTAAATAATTAATTGGGCAGTAATGGGTTCTATAAACTTGTAAGTAAGCGTGATAACACGCAGTTCTAAAATAAATAAATCGAGAGGAGTTCTTAATGGTACGTCTATTGTCATTCATTCTGGTTTTTGGGTTCTCTTTTTTATCACTCGCTCAAGAAAGTAGTAATTATCGTACTAACGCATTGAGTTTTAGTTTTAACGGGCTTAATCTTGGGAGTTACCATGGCGGTGTAGGAGGGAGGCACTGGATATCTAAATCAACCGTTATCAACGCAAGCATCGGCGGAACAATTTATGAAAGGAAGTACGATGAAACGGCAACTCTTGATAAAGGATTAGAAAAAACTAAGTCCCTCTATGTGGGCATTGGTCTTGAAAATCATTTAGAAAGTTCAAACGATTTCTCCCCATTTGTATCTTACCGATTTGAGTATGGATTTAATGATCGATATTATAGGGGTGCGTACAGTACAAATGAGAACAGAGATCGGACGAATTCACTTAATATAGACTTTGGCTTAGGTGTTGAGTATTGGATACTAAACAGAATATCACTATCCGGCCAACATTTGTTTAATGCGAGATATGAATTTGGTGAACGCAGTACCGGCGGAACACCAAATGAAATTCAAAAAATAAAAGGATTTCAAACCGGGTTGGGAACAACGTCAATAATTCTATCAATATATTTTTAATACCGGAAAAGAAAACATGAAACCGGTGAATCGATTTTGGGATTGAAAATCGATACATGTGCCCACGACTAAAGTCGTGAGTTACGGAAATGAGATAGAAAAGAAATAGTAATGTAGAAATTATAACCCGCGGATTTATCCGCGGGGAAGAAGTGAAAAAAATATTTTGTAATTGTTAAATTTGATTTATAATCTTAATAAAATGAAAGGGAATCTTATCATGAAAAGTTCAAGTTATTCCGGAAGTGCTCTACTGTTCGTTCTATTATTTATATCAAGTAGTGTCTTTGCCCAAGATGAACCGGCTCCATTGCGTATTAGTCTATTCGGCGGCATGTCTTTACCACAGGGGGATTTTAGCGCTACTTCCGGTGAAAAAGGAGGATACGCAAAAACAGGTTTTGGAGGGATGTTAGAATTATCTAATACATTGAGCGAAAGAGCTAATTGGGTCACTTCAGTTGCTTTAAATGTAAATAGTATTGATGAGGCTACGATGACAAGTCAATGGGGTCACGGTACAATAACAGGCGGCAGTTATGTAACCACCTGGGCAATGACCGGAATCGGCTTT
>Ga0209417_1002615_pt1 | contig 26837 bp, 18 predicted proteins | sample RifGroF2_FD_184002 | JGI IMG/M metagenome (GOLD analysis project Ga0209417, IMG submission 184002) | Groundwater microbial communities from Rifle, Colorado, USA - Groundwater F2 (SPAdes) (version 2) | ecosystem: Environmental > Aquatic > Deep subsurface > Groundwater | place: Rifle, Colorado... | reverse complement strand
ATATTTTTTAATTTATTTTATGTATGCTTAAATAAAATTTTATACCTTTTTATATTTAAAATTTCAATTTTTTGAAAATAATATTTTTTTAATTTAATGTATGCTTAAATAAAATTTTACACCTTTTTACATTTAAAAAATGGTGTTTTAAATGTAAAAAGGTGTAAAAATAAAATAAAAAATTTAATCTTCATCACTATCATCATTATCATCATTATTTAATCCTGCTCCTAATTCATTTTTTTTTACATTACGATGCTTTAATTCGTGCATTGCTATTTCTCTCTTTTCCATATTTTTTTTAATTTCATCATAAACATTTTCAATATCGATAGTATTAAATTCTTCCAATACTTTTTCCGGATTATTTCTATAACGAGTAAATAATGCTGAGATTTTTGCCGGTGCATAAATACCTTCCGGAATATGTTTAATATCGTCATCGTCAATTTTTTTATGTTCTTCTTTATCGAAAAATATATTATACATTTCTTTAATTTGTTTTTTATCACAATAACCAAAATAAATTCGCATATCGACTCTTCCATCACGAATTAATGCTTCATCTAATATATCTGGTTTATTTGATGTCATTATTAAAATTCTTCCTTTGCATTCAAATACACCATCTATAACATTTAATAATCCTGATAATGTAACATGTGATACAATATTTTCCCCTTTTTTCTCTTTCTTTTTTTCTTCAGTATTTTCAGTTTCTTTTTCTTTATTTAAATCCCTATCTTGAACAATATTTGTCATACAATCAATATCTTCAATAACAACAATCGTTTTCTTAAAATCTATTTTTGAAAATAAATTTCTTAATTCGTTATCGTCTTTTATATTATTTAGGTCAATAAAATGTATATCTCTTTTTGTATAATTTGATGCTACTTTGATAATAGAGGTTTTTCCTGTTCCCGGATGTCCATAAAAAAGATATCCACGTGTATAAGGAATTTCACGAATACTATACCATTCTTCACTATTTATGAACAAATCTAAATCATTTTTTATTTCTTCTTTTAATCCATTTTGTAATGTAACTGTATCAAATGTTCTTTTATTACAATCCGATTCTTTACCAACCCATTCACCATTTATATGATGATATATCATTTGTTTCCATTGTGTTTTTGTTTGGGCTTCTATATATTCTTTCATACAATGATTACAAAATTCTTCTATTGGATCTACTTTTGCGTTATAAGTTGACATAGTATATAATGTTATTCGTGGAATTTCTTTTTCTTTTGTTTTTTTACCATTATTTATATTTATTTTTACGTCTGAAAAATTAAATGTTATTGTTTTTCCCTTATATATTATTTCTTTACTTTTATTTCGTGGCATATATTTTTTAATTTCTTTTTGACGTTTTTCAACATCAAATGATATTGGTGTTTCATTAATATAATTTGTGCTATCATTTGATACTAAATACCATTGAACAGCTTTATACGCTTCATTTGTGTCTTTATTTTGTGTTATCATATCAATAGTTCTAACAATTTGTATAGTATTTTTTTTAGTTAATTTTCTTATAAATGAACCAAATAATTTTTCTATTCTAAATTTAATTATATTGATATAAATTTTTATTGTATCCAAAATAGAAGAGATAATTTTTTTTGCTTCGTTAAAAATTAATGAAACAATAGTTAATATAACAATCTGTAAAAAAGCATTATAGAACATATTGTCCGATTTTGGAATGAACGAAAACATTAGTATATTTTTTAAAAAAGATTCAGGATCATCTCCCATACCCATCATAGGCACTGGTTGTGTATGTGTTGAATCTTTTTTGAATAAATCTATTTTAGTCATTATTGTATTAATAATTTTGTTATATATTCATAATGTTAAGATTTCAATTTTTTTTTAATAAAAATATATAATATTCACTTAAATATTATATTATTTTATTATGGTATTCTAATAAATTTTATTACACAATTATGATAATCAATATTTTTATTAAATTCTATCGTCAATAATGAATCTTGTATATTTTCTTTTTTTGTTCCTAAAAAATTTTTTGATTTTAATTTTTTTTTCAATTTTTGTATTTGTATTATCGGGGAAATTATATATGATTTTATATGTTTATTTTTAAAATTTATTTTTTTTATCATTTTTTTTTCTAATTTAATATTATTTATTTCACATGATATTATTTTTGTTGAACTACATATTGTATATAATCCTTTATTAATCAATGATATTACACATTTATTTTCCTTAATTACATATCTACTATATTCTAAATGTTGTATATCGATTAAATATAATGGATCTATTATTCTTGTATTTAATTTATATACATGGAAACGAAAATCCGGATAATTTTTACCACATCTAGTGCATTAAATTGCCCCATAATATATTTCGTATAACAATCACATAATTTCGGCATATTAATAATCCCGAGACTAAAATTATCATCTTCGTCAAATTTATTATTTACTTCATATCCGGAACTAATTGGTATTATTATTTTATTTTTTTTTATTTTAATTTTTATGTTTTTTCCACAAATTTTTAATAATGATAAAAATATTAATATATGTATATTTTGCAAACTATCACAACAATAACTTTCCCACGATATGTTTATTTCTAGACGTAATAATAAATCATATATATCTTTTTTTGTTATTGTATTTTTATAATTAAATATAATTTTAATTTTAGTTAAAAAATCAAAATTCATACCAAAATAAAATTTGGGAGAATATATGCGTTCTTTTATTTTATATAACGATATTGATGTATTTTCAAAATCATTATATATTTTATTATTGTATATTTTTCGTTTATATATAGTCGGATTTGTAAAATAGTCCATTATAAGATTAATAATATAACTATTAATTAACATTAATTTGAAATTTCAATTTTTAACGGGTATAACCTTAATAAAAATAAAATATTTTTATTTATAAATTATTTAATAAAGCATTATGTATAAAAAAAATATTTTAAAAATTATTTATTTTAACCATTAATCGATTGTACGCATACAATCCAAATTTTGATTTTATTATTAATTTTGATGTTTCATTTTCATTAATATTTTTATTAATATTTTTATTAATATATATTTTTTTTTTGATCTTCTTTATTGTTTTTTTATATGGCTCTACAAAAGTAATCATATAACATGTTTTATTTGCAATTTTCATTTTTTTAAACATTTTTTTTTCCAATTGAATATTATTTAATTTAAATTCTAATTTTGGAGGATAATAATATTCTGATTTCCATATTTCATATAAAATCAACATAACATCATTATTATTTAAATCGATAACAGATTTAGATATATTCTTATGTTTATTATAAACTTCACTATGATACGTTGGGACATAATATATCAAATTATTTTCGGAAAATTTATAAATTATAGGTTCACATGTATTATTCTCTAATATTGGAACAATATTATTAATTTTATCATTTTTTTTCTTATTTTTTTTGAGATTTCCCACGATATATTTGATTTTTAAATTTTCGGAAAAACATTCACTAATATTCTGTATATTTATACTCAAAATATTATTATTAATGTTCAGAAATTTATTATAATTATCATGAAGATAATATAATGGAATAATTAATTTATTTTTTTTGATTTTCATTTTTTTATATAAAGATGATAATAATATATATGTCGTTATATGTTCTCTATATACACATTTCATTTCATTTGAACAAATTTTAAGTTTAACAAAAGCATTAAAATCAAAATTTTTATACATGTGTTTATTTTTTATATAAAAAAGTAATTTGAATTTTGTTATAAAATCAAATCCAGTTTTAATATTTGTTCTATAATCCGAAATATGTTCATTATTGCAATATATACAATATGAAAAAGTTTTATGACATTTTTCTTTTATACTATATAATGAATCCAATGTATCACCAAAATCATCATATATTTTTTTATTATGTTTTTTTTTTATTTTACAATCGTCATTTTTCAACATAAACAATATAATCGGTATTAATAGTATTTGATTAAATTTTCAATTTTTTCAATATAATAATCCAAAAACTTTGATAATTTTAAATTAAATTTGCTTTATAAATATAAATTTATATATATATTATAATAATATTTATATAATGAATAGACCATCACCATCAAGTTCTGCAACATTATTCAAAATTGGAACGAAAAAAAAAGGTAATGATGGAAATATTTGGATTGTATCAGAATTAGAAAATGGAATTAAAAGGTGGAAATTGTATAAAAAACCTACAAAAAAAACAAAAAAGAATAATAAAATATATACTATTGTATTTTGTGAACCATTTACATCATTGGGATATATTTTAAAAATAAAAAAAATAAAAATAAATGGAGATATGTATGATAAATTAATAAAAAAACCAAAAAGATTTATTAATGATGGAAACGCATATCTTTTCGGAAAATTATATCCCCTAGATACATATAAAAAAAGGGCATCAATGATGAATGATATTGCACAGGTAGGATTTGTTGATGTAACAGGATTAAATGCACATGAAGTAAAAGGAATTGTGGATAGGGAATATAAATTTTCCGGTACAAATAATAATTACAATTGGGATGATATAAATTTATTGAAAAAAATTAAAAAAGAAATATCGCCAAGAATTATATTTATTGGGCAAACAATAGGAGGTGACGTTGGAGCAGATTTATATACACATTTGGATAAACATAATGAAATAGATAGTATTATTATAGATAATTATTTCTTTTTTAAACAAAATGCCTCGGAATTAAGAAATGAAATTGCTAAAAAAATTAAAAATTATACAAAACGGAAACATCATAAAATAACGAAACAAAGAAAAAGTACTAAAAAAAGTAAAAGGAGTAAAAAAACAAAAAGATAAAAATATATTTATTTTTAAAGAAATATAAATTAAAAATTTATGGAATTAATTCTTGGGGTAATTTTTTTATACCATCTTTTAAATTATTAAAAATATATTTTTGAATATTTTTAACATTTTCGATTGACGAATGGAGTCTAATATTATCATTTTTGAAAAATTTATTATACATTTCCGCAATAAATGACAAATCATTTCTATTAACTTTAACTTTTTTATTTCTAATGTGATGAAACAATCCTTTCATATTATTTTTAATATAATCTTTTGCAGTCATCCTAAAATAATTTTCTTTTTCATGTATATCTAATTTTTCTAAAACATATAAATTATGAAACATTGCAGTATAATGCAATGCCGTATTGCCAAATACGTCGGTTAAAGTTTGATCGACATGTGATGCTATAAGATCATCTGTTATTAATTTTGAATAATTTTTAATACATAACATTAATGGTGTTTGTTGTTTTCCAATTGTTTGTTGATTTATATTTGCTCCATATTCTTGTATAATTTTATAAATTTGATATGTTGAATTTATTGTGTAATGAATAGGATATAATCCTTCATCAGATGCTATATTAATATCAACATTAAATTCTAATAATAATTTTATTAATTCAATTTCATGATTTTTGATTGCTTTAATTATTAATGTTTCTCCATTATATTTTTGATTAATAAATTCAGGATATATTGTTAATATTTTTCTTAAATGATTAATATAATTATTATCTATTTTTTTATTTAATGTAAATACATAATCAATGTTTAATTTAAATTCATCAACATCTTTAAATTCTTCTATAAATATTTTTAGAATTTCTAAATCTTTTATATTATTTGATAATCGTAAGTAATATGATTTTTTTGTATATTGGTAATTTTTATAATTATAATTTACACAATATTTAATAATTGATCCTAATCCGGGTTTTTCTTTGTTACACAACGTAGAAGTATAATAATTTAACCAAATTCTTAGATTTACATATTTTTTATTTAAAATTAAACAATCAATAATTGTCCAAAATAAACTACAATATTCATATGCTTTTAGCTCATTTATAAATTTTCCATTAATTTTAACATTTAAAATAATATATTCAAATATGTTTTTTTTTTCGTCACATTTTAATGTGAATTTTATTAAATTTTTAAAAAAATTAAAATCATTCAAATATAATTCTTTTTGTTTTTCTTCACGTTCATTATATAATTTTGTTTTTTCATCTATTCCATCGTCATCATATTCATCAGGATATTTAATTTTTTTAATTAATTTAACATTATCTAATTTTTTTACTTTTTTAAGTTTTTTATTTATGATTTCCTTAATTGCAAATTTTTCACGAATTTCCATAATTTTATTAAAAGCATTTAAATTATTACATAATAATGAAAAATTATAAGCATTAATCTCGGTACCAATTAACTTAACATCTAAATTAATATTATTAAAATTAAAATCATCTAACGTGTTATTATTTCTTATCAAATCAAAAAAATGTATATAATCTTCTTGACTTGAAACAATAGTATTTTTTATATCAACAAATGCAATTTTTATTAAATTATCTTTATAAATATTTTCAGTATTATATTTTGTTTCATAAAATTGTGCAATACAATAATAATTTATATTTTTAATTTTATTTTTAATATAATCAATTATTTGTTTTATAAAATTTAATTTTGCAACACATTTAGTTATATCATTTGATTTTCCATCGTCATAATTACAAATAATATATGATGACATGTGTATTTTATCCATATTTGTTAATGAAACTAACCATGCAAATTCTCCATTTTCTAGTTTTTCCAATATATCAATTGTTGGTGCCCAATATTTTGTTATTATTTTTTTTTCAATATTAATTTTATTTTGTTTATGTAGCAAAATATTATATTCTTTTTTATTTTTGACGTAATTATCTAATAATTTTTCCATTAATGCATTATTAATAGGAATATTATATTTTTCTATAATTTTTCTAAAATAACACGATTCATCAAAATTTTCTTTTTTAATACATTCATCTAATGTAAAATTTATAATTTTTTCAAACAAGTTCGAAAAATCAATTTTATGATGTTTATCCAATTTATGAAAATACATAACGAAATCCAAATAATAATCTTTATCAACATCACGTAATTTATGTAATGTAAATTTATATTTGAATAATTCATTTAATTTTTCATAACCGAATTTAATTATTTCTTCAATTTTGAATAAGTTTTGGTATTGCATTAATATTTTCAAAAATTCAATATTATAATTAATGATTGATTTACCGATTATGTGTGTCGATAGTGGAACCGATTTTTTATCCATATCTTTCAAAACAAAATCATTTATATCATATCCAATTTTTAATAATTCAATCGCTAAATCATAATTTCTGTATAATAAACATAATTCCAATGCCCTATATGATTTTAGTTTATCAAATTTATAAATCCATACAATATCACTCATTTTTATATAATTATTTTTTAATATGTGTAAAAATAATTCATTTTTATTGTATATTAGAGCATATAAAGGTGGTGTAAGCCAATATGAATCTTTAATCATCATTGGATTAATATTTTCCATTTTTGACACAACATTGTATATTACATCAAATATTTCAATATTTCCATATTCACATGCAGAATGTAATGCCGTTTTTCCTAATTTACTCACATATAATGGGTTTGCTCCTCTTTTTAAAAACAATTTTACTAATTTTATTTTTCCTAATTGAATAGCAAGTTGTAATGGATTCCTATTTGAAATATCTTTTGAATTTAATAAAAATGAAATAGGCTCAATATTATCTCTATAATCACGTTTAAATTTTTTAATCGATTTTGTTTTAATTTCATTCAATTTCTTTTTAATATCATTATATTTTTTATTTATGATAAAATCACAAAATTCTTGAACATTATTATTAACAAAAACATCATTATACCATTCAGATTCCGGAGTCATTATTCTTTGAAATGAACCAATATTTGTTTCCCAATGGTGCCATTTAATTTTTCCGTATACATAATTGTCCTTGAGATATTTTAATTCTTTCTCATCTTTAATATTTGGTAATTCAATACCATTAGATTTTATTACATTATATATTGTTCCAATTGAACATATATTTTTAATATATTTTGCATTTTCATTTAATTTTTTATTTTTTTCGTTCATCACATTAATTATGTCATTAATTGAAGTATTTTTGTCACGTTGCAAAAATACAGGACTATAATCAGAATCCACATAATCTTGCGTCTCATCAATATTTCTTCTTGGCGTCGCCATATGTTTATCTAAAATATCTCTATAAATTTCATGTTTTTTATTATCATTTAATTTTTCTAATATTACTAATCTCGCTAATCCAGTGATTTGTGATGGCTTTTTTAAAAATATTTGATCATTTAAATTTGAATCATCATAATTATTTACTAATACACCAAAACCACGTTCTCCATATTTCGCCAATCTATATTCATATGATGGAGACCTGTAATCAAGATCAACAAAATTCAATAAATGTGTTATCGCGTGATGTGCTCTCGGACTACAATAAATATTATTTCCATCATAGCCAAACATAGAACAATCAACATCAAATGATAATAAAATTTCAGCAATTGTTTTATGATTTTTCAAAATCAATTGTATATGTCTATAGGGATATGGTAATAAAATAGTTATTGCTTTTGTACTTCTTAAACATTTAATATCGTTTCCCACAATTTTTTTAATATTTTCATAAATTTCTATTAATTTTTTTGTTGCATCTTTATCACTTAATCCATAAAAGAATATATCTATATCAGATGATTTGTATTCTTTTTCATACCATTCAAATATTTTTGTATCATTAACTGAAAATTCATCAGGAATTTTTGATAACATTGCTAATATAGAACCTCCGGCAATTAATATATTGTTCCAATTCATATTCGCAAATGCATAATTTGTGAAAACATCCAAATTTCTTTCAAATTCGTCCTTTGTTGAAATAACATCAATTCTTGAATTCATTTTTTCATAATGTTTGTTTAAAAATAAAATTTTACTATGATTTTCATTAAAAAAATCCAATTCTTTTTCGGTTAATTTAATATTTTTAAAAATTTCATAATTATCATATACATTAATTAGTCCATATAAATTATCTGTTGATGTTTTAAAATCATTTTCTCTAAATTTTTTTTCTTCTTTTATACATTGCCCGAGACATTTATATATCTCCGAATTATTTTCAATAATTGATTTTTTGTATTCGTTAATATAGTTTTGTGTTGCCATTTTTGTTAATTATAATTACTATATTTTTATTCATTTAATATTTCAATTTTTTATTATGTAACCAAAATAAACTTTTAATCAAAATTATTATTAAAAATATGATTTCCTAAATAATTTAAAATTATTGTAATAAATAAACTTTTATAATTTCTATCAAATATCTTCTAATAATATTATTTTTTAGAAAATTTAATTAATTCATTCCTATATATACACAAATATTAATTAATTCTAATACAAAAATGTGAAATTAAATTTATAATTTTCGTTAATATTACGATCAAAATTTATTATTATACAAATATCATCGCAACCAAATATTGTATCTATTATTTCATCTTTTTTTTTATGTCGTATCTGTTTTATAATTTTTTTTAATTTACCAAATGAAATAACATATGATTTAAAATTTTTAATATGCAAATTAATTTTTTTAATTTTATATATTGCATTATAACTAATATCTTCTAATGATATTATTTTTGGAAATTTAATTAATTTATTTTCTTTATAAATAGACATAAATATCAAATTACTTTTATTCGGCGGAAATAAATATATAAGATTTTTATCAATTTCAAATATTATTTCATTAGAATACATCATTGGAAAATATTCTTTTTTTTTGCAAATTAATGAATCAATATTATTTTTTGTAAAATATCCCCTTAAATATTGTAGATTAATTTTATTTATTATGATTGGTAAATTATATATTATAATTTTGATTGAAATTTCAAAAAATAGTGTAGTGAAATATAATTTATTAAAACAATACAATGGTATTATTATTTTATTTTTTTTTATTTTTAATTTTTTTTTAATTAAGGAACATAACAATAGATTTGTTATGATATTACATTTATATATAGGTCTATAATAAAGACCGCATTTTTTGTCACTATTTATGATATTATATCTACCATTTACACCAAATTCAATTAAAATATTATCCATTTTATTATATAATTTTGTAAGATCGATTTTCTCATCGAAATACAATATAATTTTAAAGTTATTCATTAATCCATATAAATCTGTTATTAAAAATGTTTTCGCATTTTCTTTATTAATATTTGGTTCAATTGTAACACATTCACAAAAATCAAAAATTTCATTAAATTTTTTTTTATTTGTTTTTTTAGAAGATATTTTATCTTCCATAATTATTATTTAATAAATTATGTATTTTTTTAAATTTCAATTTTTTTTTTGGTGATATTATTAAATAATATTTTAACACATATAAAAAAAGAAATTTGTGAAATATATTATTATTTAAAATAAATAATTTGAAAAAATTTATAATATAAATTTAAATTATATTAAATTTATGTTTTTTGTTTAGATTGATACCATTTGGTTTACATGATATTATTTGTTTTAATCATTAATTGACTAAATATATATGTATCTATATTTGATTTTATTATTAATTTTGATGCTTCATTCTTATTAATATATTTATTTTTTTTAATCTTCGCAATTATTTTTTTATATGGCTCTACAAAAGTAACCATATAACATATTGTTTTCGCAAATTTTATTATTTTAATCATTTTTTTTTTCAATTGAATATTATTTAATTTAAATTCCAATTTTGTATCATTATATGAAAATACATAATTATTAAATGAATACCAATATAAAATTAATATTATATCATTATTATTTAAACGGACAATACATTTATACACATTTTTACACCTATCATAATATTCATGTCGATTTGGATTATAATATTCCAAATTATTTTTTATTAAACGATAAAATGGATCAAATGTTCTATATTGTATTATTTCAATATTATTAATTTTATCATTTTTTTTATTATTTTTTTTAAGATTTCCCACAATATATTTGATTTTTAAATTTTCGGAAAAAAATTCACTAATTTTTTTTATTGTTATGGTTAAAATACTATTATTAATATGTATAAATTTATTATAATTATTATAAAGATAATATAATGGAATAATTAATTTATTTTTTTTGATTTTTATTTTTTTATATATAGATGATAATATTATATTTATGAATAAATCACATTGATAAACACATTTCATTTCATTAAGAAAAATTTTAAGTTTAATAATATTTTCGAAAGGAGATAATTTTTTATATGCATCTTTATTCTTAATATAAAAAATTAATTTAAATTTTGTTATAAAATCAAATCCAGTTTCAATATTAGATGTAAAATTTTGAAAAATATATTTCCTATCGGAAGCACATTCTTCTTTTATAGTATATAATGAATCTAATATATCACCAAAATCATCATAAATTTTCTCATCATGTATTTTTTTAATTTTATAATCATTATGTTTTTCCATGAAATAAATTTATATTAAATAATATTTAATTTAAATTTCAATTTTTTTGTATTTGGAAATAAATAAAATTTTTATTTTTTAAACATTATTTTATCGAAAAAATCCAAATGTATATTCGATTTTATTGTTAATTTCGATGTTTCGTTTTCATTAACATGCTTATCAATATATTTATTTTTTTTTATTTTTTTAATTGTTTTTTTAAATGATTTTCTAAAAGCAATAGCATAAACATTCGTTTTTAAGATTTTTATTTTTTTAATATTTTTTTTTTCTAATTTAATATTATTAAATTTACACATCATTTTAAGTTTCATATTATATGGGTAATATTCTCGCACAATTAAAAATAATATGGTATCGTGTTTATTTATATTAAAATAATATGTATATTTTTTTGATTTGTGTTCATAACATTTTTTATTATAAAATGATAATTCATTTATTGAAAAAAAATTACAATGTTCAAATCCCGTAATTCTACTAATTCCCCAACCAGGAGTACGAACAATATTATTAATTTTATTATTGTGGTTCTTATTTTTTTTTAAATTTCCCACTATGTATTTTATCTTAACATTTTTAGATAAACATTCAATAACATTTTCTATTTTTATGATTAAATTATTATTGAAATTTTGAAAATTATTGTAATTATAATAAAGAATATATAATGGTATGACTATTTTATTATTTTTAATTTTAATTTTGTTTTTGTTTAAAATTAAAAATAATATATTTTTTTTTAAATTAACACAATATGAACAATATATTTTGTCCAAATGGGAAGAAAGTATAATATCGGAATTCGTTAAACCATATATTTTATTATAAGGATATCCATTTTCGGCATAAAAAATTAATTTAAATTTTGTTATAAAATCAAATTCAGTTTTAACATTAGATTTGAAATTTGGATAATATCCTTCTCTAAAATTTTTGTGTCTTTCATGATAATATGTGGAAGAATTACAACATTTTTGTTTTATACTATATAATGATACCAAATCATCACCAAAATCATTATATATTTTTTTATCATGTATTTTCTTAATTTTATAATCATTATGTTCTTCCATGAAATAATTTATATTAAATAATATTTAATTTAAATTTCAATTTTATAAATAAAAATAATTAGTTCCAAGATTCTAATAATTCTCTCGATAATAAATCTGCTTGTCTAATCGGTTCTGTTATATGATGAATAGTGGCATTTTTAATAATTTGGGATGCTGAATTCAATGATATTCCATTTCCAACACTTATATAAATACTATTTTTTGGTGTTCCTGTGACATTAAATGCTTTTCCTAAAATTTCTCCTTTATACGTGATAATATTTTTCATTTCTCCGGCATTCGTATTTTTCATTAATTCATCCATTGTATCGAAATTAATATTATCAACATTTAATATATTTTTACTAACACCAATTGTTATATTATTTGTTAAAACACCAAAATGTGTTGCACATCCACATCTTCTTGGATGATATATTCCATTTCCATCAATAATAATAATATCGATTTTACCAATTACTTCTTTTAATAATTCATATAATTTGATAAATATTGGGACTTCTCTAAATGCTAAAAATGTTGGAATATATTTAATATTTGTTTGACATTTAATACTTGCTTTTGCTATAATATCCATTGTTTGTGCGTCAAAAACAACCATTGATGCGACTGCTTTTGCGGAATCAGTTTTATGAAAACTAACATCCATTCCTGCAATTGTTTTTATTTTTGTAATATCAATAGTATCATGTAAAATTGCATGTTTAACAATATCCTCTTGTTCTTTTATCCATTGTTCTTTGTTTTGTTGTTCTAATGGAATATTAATTTCAAATACATTATCAAATTTTAATTCAATCATTTTATTATTATTACTAAAAATAATATCATTTTTAATACGAACAATAATTTCGTCAATATTCAAATAATTATATGTGATTTTTAAATCAATCGGAATATTTATTTTTGAATAGTCAATAGTATCTGTAATTTCTAAATTTTCTAATTCTTTTTTTAATTTAATAATGTAACGTTTATCTCCTATTTCTTCATTTATTTTTTCACTTTCATTTCTAATTCTTATAAAATCATTAACACATAAAATTATTGATTCAATAGACCTTTTTTTATACATATTACCTTTTTTACCATTTGTTTTTTTCAATTCATTTAGGCAAGCAATATACATATTATCATTAACGATTGTTTCGTTTGGGAATTTATGTTCTAAAACTTGTGCAACAATTCTATGTGCATTTATATGTGAAGAAATTTCATTTGGATAAGTATTCCCATAATTTTGTTGCAACATTATTTTTAATTTTGTTTGTAAAATATTTGATAAACTTTCTATATCATGTATATACGTAATTGTATTTTCAAGTAAAGGAATACCATTGAAAAATAATTTTGATGGCGCGGATTGTCCTTTTAAATAACATGCATATGGTGGAATTCCATAATTATAACATTCATAATAATTACCAATTAAATCATTTTCTATTTTATTTTTTGCACTATTTACATTTTCGGCATCAAATGCTTCTTTATATAATTTATTATTTGCCATTGCCATATACGTAGTTAATGGACGTTCATGATTAGAAATTGTTTTCAATGAATATAATAATAATGTTAAAAATTGTGGTGATAATAATTCATTGCTATTAATATGTAATAATGAAGAAATATAATTTATTATTGAAATGAATTTGTTAAACATATCTTCATTACATAATTCACGAAAATTTATTATTTCGGAAAATTTAATTCCATAATCAATTATTGGTATATCGCATATTGTTGTAAATATTTTATTATTAATATAATTCATAATTCCATCTTTATTATTTTTCAAAAAAATATTTAATATATTTTCAATCATTCTAAATGCTAATTTTTCTTGTGCCATTAATTTAATTAAAGGACTTTGACCACGTTCCGTTAAATATTTAATTAATCTAAAACTAGCAATAAATGGTTGTCTTATTAATTTTTCTGTTGTTAAATTCATTATAGCATTTCCTAACGACATTCTAGTTCCATCTTCTGATAAAGTGTCGGTTGTTATTATATTTTTAATTAATTCGTTTTTTAAATAATTTTTAATATTTTCATCAATCCATGGATAATTTGTGTCATCAATCATTGACAATAATAACATTTCAACATGATTTAACGATTTTTCATCACATAAAATTTTACATAATTGTGATTTTACATATATTTTATTGTCAGTTATATTAATTGGAATATATCCAGAAATATTTTCTCTATAAACACTTTGATTTTTAGCATAATCTAAATATGATTGGGCGCAATCACCGCAAACGGGATTTAGTACTATACATTTTTGTAATTCTTTAACATAATCTAACGGAAATGTCATAATATGATCATTCATTGTTAATTCTAAATTTTCCGGTTTATTTAACCATAATACAAATGGACCATTATCACAATGAATTGAACATTCTATTTGAGGAACATTTTCTGTATAAATAATTGGTGTTAATAAATCAGTTTGTTCAATAAAAGGCGATCTTTTTGCCCTATTTGCTAATCCGGTCATAGCACTCAAAGAATATGATGCGCCCTCATAATGATGTAACATAAAACGAATATTTTCCCAGTATGAATTTAAATCATGTAATTGTTCTTTAATATTTTTGTTTATATTTAATTCATCAATTCGTGCAATGGGAATAATTTCCCTAAGTTCATTTTGTAACTGAATTTTAATTGTTTCGTCATTACAATTCATAATTTGTGAAATTAAAAATTTTTTCCGTTCAATATTTGTTGTCGTTGTATTATTTATAATATTTTTAGTTGCTTCAGTAATTGCTTTATTTCTAAATCTATCAATATGGGAACGTATATTAGGCAATAAATTTCTTGTTTTTGCTATTTTAATAATTGAATCCCATTCTTCAATAGTTATCTTGTTAATATCGGTAATATTCAATTTAATATCGTTAATATTCGATTTTAATAATTTTTCAATATTAATGACTTTTATTTCGTGTTCATTTTCCGAAATAAAAGTATAATCTATGGGAATATTTGGATAATTATTTATAATGTATAACTTATTAATATCTTTTGTAGAACAATAATTATTTTTTTGAAATTGTTTGGATATTTCTCCGATAGTATGTAATATTTTTATTTGCTCAAGTGATTCAAAATTTAATATTAATAAATTTTTTGCTTCCAAAAATGGAGCAAAAACTGAAATATTAGGATCGGAATTTACATTATTTCCAAATAATATGCATACTATTAAATCTTTATTTAATTTATTTTTAATTTCATTTGCAAATATGGTAATATCCCGTTGCATTATTTCCCCATCTGTTGTAAAAAATATAATATTTGATTTATCATAAATATTTGCACAATTAATATTTCTAAATATGCATTGTGGTTCTGTTAAACCATCTGAAACTATCGTTCCATTACACACATTAGCAATATTATTCCATGATACAATTGCTCTTGGGTAATGAATACCATTAACAAAATTAATTTCATTAGTTAAAATTTTTCCTGATGTTGAACCAGAAGTATCTACAAAAAATCCAATATTATAATCATTCAATGATTTTTTTGTTATATTATCTAATTTAGGTATAATTTTAATTGTTTCTTCCATTTGTTTATAATTTGATTTATGTATAACTATTATTCTTTTAAAATTTCAATTTTTTATCATAATTTTTATGAAAATTTATGATTTTTATAATTGGAACTTATTTATTTTTTCAAAGAAAAGTCAATATAAAAAAATTTAATAGCGAAACATTAATTTAAATAATTGCTATCAAATTTATAAAAATTAAACAATATTATTTTAATCTTAAAAATAATTCACATCTGCAAAATTAAATTTATAATTTTCTGTAATATTACGATCAAAATTTATTGTTAAATCATATATATAATTAAAATTTTCATTTATTTCTTTTTTATGTTGTAATTGTTTTCTAATTTTTTTAAATTTTTCAAATGAAATGACATATAATTTTAAATTTTTTATATGTAAATTAATTTTTTTAATTTCATAATATATTTTTAAATCAGTTAATTTCCTAGTCAAAATATCATAAGTTTCTAATGATAGTATTTTAGGAAATTTTATCAATTTATTTTTTCTATTAATACATATAAATATTAATCGTTCATTATACAATAAACTTAAATTTATAAAATTATCAACTAATTCAATATATTCAGCATTATGATTAATATTTGAATAGTTAACCCTATAAAATTTTATTGGAATAGAATCTAGCAATGGCATACCAATTTTATTTTTAAAATTATATCCTCTTAAATATTTTAAATTAATTTTATTTACCATATTTGATATATTATTTATTTTAATTTTAATTGTCGGTTTTATTTTAAGATTTAAAAAAATTTTATTGAAACAATATAATGGTATTATTAATTTATTTTTTTTTATTTTTATTTTTTTTTTAATTAAGGAACACAATAATAAATTTGTAATAATATTACAATCATACAATATATACTCTAGCGTATTTTTATTTTTGGAGATTATTGTGATAAAATTAATTGTAATATCATTTATTATTTTATATATTTTTTTTAAATTAATTTTTTCATTTAAATACAATATAATTTTAAATTTATTCATTAATTTATATAAATTTGATTCTGTTATTAAAAATGTTTTTTTATTATTTTTATTAATGTTCGATTCAATTTTTACACATTCACAAAAATCAAAATAAAATTTATTTATTTTTTTAAAAGATATTTTATCTTCCATGATTTACTATTTATTATATTATTTATTATGTTTTAATTTCAATTTTTAATTGAAATTTTGATGAATAATTATGATTTTTATATGTCTAATTAGTATTCATTTTACAAAAATTTATTTAACATATAAATAATGATTATTCTATTTTTCATAAATTAATCATTTAAATAATAAAAAATTGAAATTTTAAATCATTGTATTACTCAATAAAAATTATTCCATAAAGATATAACATTAAAAAAGATGTCTAATATAACAATACCTTTTGATTATTGGGGAATTATTTTTGGAGAATCGGATATTAATAGTACTCTATATAATATCATTAAAAAAATAAATGAAAATAATTCTAAATTTTTGGATCAATCATTATTAAATGAAATTATGCTTTCTCCAATTTTTATCAATGTTGTGAACATCAATTACAAAATGTATAATTTGTTCGATATTAATGCATATTATGGATATAATAACAATTTATTATTATTAAAAGACCAATTTCCAGAAATTAAGGGAACATCTTTGGCATTTGATTGGGCTGCCGAAAATGGACAGAATGAAACATTATTATTATTAAAAGACCAATTTCCTAGAATTGAAGGAACATGGCAAGCGTTTGATTGGGCTGCTAAAAATGGACATAATGAAACATTATTATTACTAGAAAGCCAATTTCCTAAAATTAAAGGAACGGCTACCGCATTTGATCTAGCTGCTGGAAATGGGCATAATGAAACATTATTATTATTAGAAAAGAAATTTAAAATTAAGGGAACAATGTGGGCGTTTGTTTTTGCTACTAAAAATGAACATAATGAAACATTAGAATTATTAGAAAATCGATTTCAAGAAATTAAATTTAAAAAACATTCATAGAATTAAAACATTATTATTATAAAAGGAATTTAAAATTAAAAGGACGTTGTGGGCATTTGATATGGACTACGTGTTAAATTATCCCTTTTTTTTCACAACGCGAAAAAAATGGGCATAGCTCAATAACTTAATATTGTTTGGGAGAATTATATTGTTATTCTCGTAGAAAACTAAGAAAAAATATCATGATTCCAAATAATCAACAGATCTAAAATATGATAATTAATAAATTTAATAATTTGATTTATCGTTAAATAATAATTTAAATATTAAATATATTTCAATATTTTATTCGAAATTATATTTTCAAAATTAAAATAAATATTTTTAGGTATAATACATATTTATATTAATTTTTATCGGCTTAAGAAACCTATCATTATAATTATAAATTATATTTATAATGTTTTAATTTTCAAACCAATGTCATAATAATTAATAAAAAAATTGAATTATAAAATTTATGTTTATTAAAAATTAATTAAATGGATATTATAAATGAATTAAAAGTTTTTTATGGTAGAAAAAATAATTATATCAATCCATTATTACCATTAGAAACACATAGTTCAAAAAATCATTTAAAGTATTTAAAGCAAATAGGATTTGTGATTAATATTAATAATGGTATAATTTATTATGCATTTTCATTAATTTGTATTTTTAATAATGAATATGAATTGAATAAAAATTTAGATAAAACTTTAAACTCATTATTTAATTGGAAAGTAAATTGTTATCATCAATCCGATGTTAGATTAATTGAAAATTTGTTTTTTTGTACATTGGTTAAAAAAAAATTAAAATGAAAAAAAATAAATTAAAAATACCATTATATTATTTTTATAAATATCCATTGATTAATTTTAATGATAAATATTATGATAAATATGTATTAAGATTTAATTGGATTCCATGTTGTATTAATAATATTTATATAAAATATAAAACAATATTATATAAAGAATATTTATCGAAAGAAATATTTTTCGTTCCTCATTTTTATTTGGAATGTAGTGATGGTTCGTGTGTGAATAAAAATAAATTTTTTTTTAAAAAATGTTTTATTATTTTTATACATTTATTTAATGATTTTAAATTTTCATTCATAAAATCATTAAAATTGATAGATTTTTCTAATCGAGAAAAAAAAGAAATTAAATTAAATATTAGGAAACATATATTAATTTCAAAAATTAATGATGTTAATAATATTATTATAATTTCACCGGATTACACTATCAAAAAATTAATTAAACAATGCAGTAAATTTAAAAAATATATTTCAAAAAATGATAATTTTGATGAAATAGTAATTAAATTTTATGATAATATTAAAATACGAGTCAACGAAATTACACGTATCTCATATTATGTGAAAAAATAATATTTATATAAAAAATCTCAATGTTTTTACAATTATATCTCAATGAAAAAAATTGAAAATTAAAATGTTTGTAATATAAAAGATTTACAATAAAATATGGAAAATAACCACCCAAACAAAATCATTCCGTGCAAAAGAAAAACAAAATTTACAATTAAAAATAAATGTGATAAAAAAATCAATAATAATGAAGAAAATATTTGTGAAATAAAAAAAATTAATTATATCGAACATATTTGGTTTTATGTGTTAAAAGGAAATTATACATGGTGTGATTGTTTAGGAAAACATAAACATTATAATGAATCTAATTATTATTTAACATTAAATAATAATAATAATCTTCCTAATTATACTAATGAAACATATATGTTAAAAATTGGTGTTACTATGGATAAAATCTTATTTGATGAAACAAATGCCGTTTATATATATGATAATAATTCTAGTTATTTTTATTTAGATTCCCCAAAAACAAATTATTACGAAATATTAGATAATAATTTAATATTGTGTGTTTTCTTTTTTCCAATTACGAAATATCATTTGGGAAAAACATTAAAAATTAAATTCGAAAAAGAAAATATTGTGAAATACAAATCCTTTTTTCAGAAAATATCTTCGGAAGTAATAGTAGAAAAAGATATATCTTTACCAAAAATTATTATTGCGCAAAATACAAAATGTCCATATTGTAATTTGGATGTTGAAAATAATAATAATGAATTTATTGCACATTGTAGACATAAAATGCATATAAGTTGTATATTTAAAGATTTGGAGGAAAAAAATTTAATGCAAAATGTTAAAAAAAATTATGGTTGTGGAATAGATAAAAAATTTGATTTTACAACATGTCCTGCATTATTTGACAATGGTATTACATGCAATGGTTGTATTTCGTCTACTTTTTAATTTATTTTTAAATTTTATATTAAATTGTAAAAAAATTAAAATTTTAATTATTTGAGAATATAAATGGGATATCAATTTCCTTAAAATGTTTAAATCATAAAACTATATAAATACAATATAATATAAATCATTCTAATTATTTTTCATATGTTTAATAAGTTTTAATTTTTTTATAAATCTAATAATAATAAATTACATTAATATCTCATATAAGGAACAACAAATGCACAACGGATTCTATCAAATTTTATTGTTTAATTTTGATAGTTATTTTTATATATGATTTTTAGTTTTATTTATTTTTTTTTTTATAATGTTTTATAAAACTAATAATAAAAAATTCTAATTGAATGATAATAAAAATTTGTATAATTTTTTATGAAAAATCATAATTATTATCGTCGTATCAACCATGCTAAATTAAATTCATAATTTTCATGAATAATATTATCAAAATTTATTATAATATTATCAATCCATTTATTATCATTAAAATTTCGCTTTTTTTCCTTTCCATATATTATTTGTTTCTTAATTTTTTTAAATTTACCAAATGAAATAATATATAATTTTAAATTTTTTATGCGCAAATTTATTTTTTTAATTTCGTAATATTTCTCCAATAAATCTGATTTACCTTTTATAGTTAATGATGTTATGTTAGGAAATTTTATTAATTTATTTTTTTTAGTAATAGACATAAATATTATCTGTAGATTACACAATCCAATGAATATAAAATTGTTCATAATGAAAAAATAATGATTGTTATAATTTATATCCGAATAAGATAAATTATATAAAGCGAATTGATAATTATTTTTTGAATCAATAATTTTATCTTTATTATAATTATTTTCACTATGGAATCCTTTTAGATAATTTAAAGTAATTTTATTTATTATGTCCGGATAAAATTGCACATTCGTGCAATTTTCAGTCCGTCTAAAATCCATGTACAAGTACATGGATTTTTCCGGAATATTTTTAATCACAATATCAATCGAACTAATAAAATTTTTATTTATATATAAATTTTTTGTATTGTGAAAAAATAATGGTATTATTATTTTATTTTTTTTTATTTTAATTTTTTTTTTAATTAAAGAACACAATAATAAATTTGTGATAATATTAAAATTATAAAAATCCAACAACTTGCGAAATAGTTCGTTTTTACTACGATCATCTCGAGTATATTTTGACCATGCAGAAATATCAATTTTAATATCATTTACCATCCTATATAACTTTTTTGAAGTAATTTTTTCATTAAAATATAATACAATTTTGAAGTTAGTCATTATTTCATATAAATCTGTTATTAAAAATTTTTTATTATTTTTATTAATATTTGATTTGATTTTTACACATTCGCATTCATTAATATTAAATTTATCTTTTTTTTTAATGGTTATTTCATCTTTCATATTTAATATATTTATTATTTAATTATTATATTTTAATTTCAATTTTTATATTATTTTAAAAGAGTAAAATTTATTTCGTATAGAATTGACTATTTTTTATTAAGTTATTCGAATTTAAATTTTTACAAAATTATTTCCATTAAAATTTTTTAAACTAAATATTTTTTCATTTGATATAATTTTATTAATAATCATATTTTTATTTATATCTAACTAATATAATTCTTCCACTATATGTTCGCTAAATAATATACAAATATTAAAGCGAAGAAGCTTAATTATATAAAAATTTAATTATTTTATTTTTTTTAAAAACAAAAAAACCTTTTAAATAACTTAAGTAATTTTATTTATTATGTTCGAAATATTATATATACAAATCTCAATCGAACAAGAAAATTATTGTTTGTTAAATCAAAAAAATTTTTACATTACAATATTGATAATATTAAATATAGTTTTATTTTTTTGTACTATAATAAATTGGTATATATACTATTTTACAATTATCATAATTAACATTTTTATTAAATTCTATCATTAATAATAATTTTTTCTTTTCTTTTTTTTTTGTGGTTGGTGCTAATAATGTCGATATTAATTTATTTTTTATTTTTTTATATTCTAATATTGGCGATATTAAATATGTTTTTATCTTTTTTGTATTTAATTTTATTTTTTTGACCATATTTTTTTCTAATTTGATATTATCCAATTCACATGATATCATTTTTGCCGTAACGTATATTAATAAAAATGCACTTGTATAATCATTTTCTAATAATATTTCACATTTATTTGTATTAAATTTAAGTAAATTATTTTTTATTAATTGCGTATCAATATTACAAAGCGGTAATAATGGATTAAATATTTTTTTTTCAAATTTATCATAATTTTCATATTTCAAATAATTTGATGATATTAATTTTCCTGTTATATATTTTATACTTACGTATTCACATAAATTTGATGCATAATTAACATGTATTTCGGATTCGTTTTCGTCATAATCTTCTTCATCATCAACAAAAAAAAATTCATACTTTGAATTTAGTCGTATTGGTATAATTATTTTATTTTTTTTAATTTTAATATTTATTTTTTTTCCACTAATTCTTAATAAAGATAAAAATGTTAATATATGGATATATTGGATAGAAAAACAAATATCGTGAAACCATAATTTTTTTATTAAACAATTTAAAAATAAATTATATATTTCTTTTTTTGTAATATTTGTTTTATAATTAAATATAATTTTAATTTTAGTCAAAAAATTAAAATCAAATGTATTAAAACAATAAATCGCGCATTTTTCATGTCTATCTTGAAAAAAAAGTCCTTTCGCCTTATATAATGATAAAACTTTATTTCCCAGTTCATTACATATTTTTTCATTATTTATTTTTATATATTTTGTCTTAACAAATGTATCAATATCCATTTAATATTAATAAAAAAGTATCAAAATATTTAAATTTCAATTTTTATAAAAAAATTTTAATTAAATCATAATGGAAATAATTTATATTTATTAATTAAAGTTGTATAAAAATTTAATTATTTTATTTTTTAGAAACAAAAAAATCTAACCACAAAGCCATGCAATATTAATTTTATAATTTTCTTTTATGTTGCAATCAAAATTTATTGTAAGATTATATACATCATTTAAATTTTGTTGTTTTAATTTTTTATGTTGTATTTGTTTCTTAATTTTTTTAAATTTACCAAATGAAATAAGATATAATTTAAAATTTTTTATATGTGATTTTATTTTTTTAATTTCATAATATATGTCAAGAGGACTTGAGTTATCTTTAGTTAATGATTTTATATTGGGAAATTCTATTAATTTATTTTTTTTATAAATGGATATAAATATTATATGGGTATAATCAAATAATGACAATAACATAAAATTATTATTAATTTTATAATATTCATTATTTTGTGAATAAATTATTCTATATAAACTCGATAATGATGTTTTGGTTGATAAATTGGTAATTTTATTTTTATTAGTTTCAAAACCTTTGAGATATTTTAAATTAATTTTATTTATTATATACGGAATATTTTTTATTTTAATATTTAGTAAAAAATATAAATCATTTTTTTTTAAATTCGAAAAATTTTCATTGAAATAAAATAATGGTATAGTTATTTTATTTTTTTTTATTTTTAATTTTTTTTTAATTAAAGAGCAAAATAATAAATTTGTAATAATATTAAAAATAACCCTGTTTGACAATCTAAAAGTTTCATTTCCACTTATTATAAGGTCGCTAGGATATATTTTTCCATCAATATTAATAATTGGATACATGATATTTTCACAAATATTTATAATGATATTATTCATCATTTTATATAATTTTTTTTGAGTTAATTTTTCATTAAAATATAATACAATTTTGAAGTTTGTCATTATTTCATTTAATTCTGTTATTGAAAATGAAGTAGAATTATTATTAATATTTGATTTAATTTTTACACATTCGCATTTATTAATATTAAATTTATCTTTTTTAATTATTTCATTTTCCATATTTAATAATATATTTATTATTTAATTATTATATTTAAATTTCAATTTTTTTTAAATAATATATTAATTGAAATTTATCTAAACATCTATAAAAAAAATTGAAATTTAAATATAAAGTTATTAATTTTTTGTATTAAATAAATGAAGGACGAAAAACAAGATGAAGATGAAATTATGTTAAAAAATGGTAAACCATATGTATTAAAAAATACAAAAGATGATAGATGTAATGCTCCCGATAGAAATTTTAATAGATGCCGTTTAAGAAAACAAAACAAGACAAATTATTGTAAACGGCACGAATGTTTTATACATTATACGGAAGAACAATTAAATAATCTTAAAAAATGTAGTGATTGTAATAATATAAGATATTGTGGGGAAAATAAAATATGTGCAAATTGCAAAGCACGTGGAATAAAAACTAGGAAAAAAAATAAAGAAAAAAAACAAAAACTCCCAAAATGTAAAACTTTAAATTGTAGAAATTTTATATTTGATGAAGAAACAAAATTATGTAAAAGGTGTTATAATAATATTCATGGTTCAAAACAAATTATATTAAAACATCACGATGATGATAAATGTGATTGTGTTGATTGCAATGGAAAACGTTGTCAAAGAGCCAAAGAAAAAAAAAGTAATTATTGTGAATCACATAAATATATAAACAATTATACAAAAGAACAATTAAATTCACTTCGCATATGTAATGGATGCCGTAAATGTAGATATATTGAAAAAGGAAAAACATGTGGGAAATGTTTAATAAAATCACAAAAATCTAATAATAAAGTAAAAGAAAAAAGAAATGAAAATAGGGAAATATGTAATAAATGTAAAGAGCATCCAACAACAGATAATTTGCCAGTTTGTAGAAATTGTAGAAAATTATATTTTATTGAATTAGCAGAAAAAAAAGGAAAAAAATTATGCAATGGATATCGTCATAATGGATGTATAAATTTTATATCACAATATAGCAAATTTACAATGTGTGATGAATGCCGTTTAAAAAAATATAACTATGATAAAAATTATGATAATAATAAAAAAGAAAATGCAATAAAAGCAATAAAAGAAAATGAAAAATATTGTAAAACATGTTTAACAAATAAAAATAAAAGTCAATTTATTGGAGATAATGGTAAAGAAACAGAAACATGCAAAGATTGTCGTGATTTTGATAAAACTCCCGAACGGAAAGAAGTTAAAAAATTATGGAGAGAAAATAATTGGGATAAAGTTGCTTTATATTGGTTAAATTATAGAGCACGTCAAATAGAAAAATTAGGATATGACGAATATATTAAAAAAAATTCACAAAAACATTTAGAATATATGCATAAACATCCCGAAATATATGAAAAATTAAATGAACAAAAAAAATCAAGTGTAAAAAGTAAATATAATACGTATAAGAAAGAAGCGGAGATTAAAGGTATTGAATTCAATTTATCAAAAGAAGAATGTGAAAAATTATTTAAGGGACAATGTTGGTATTGTGCGTATAAACATAAAAAATATTTAAATGGTATTGATAGATTATTTAATTTAGGTGCTTACACTATTGATAACGTAGTTTCATGTTGTAAAATTTGTAATTATATGAAAGGATGTTTAGATTTTGATATATTTTTAAAAAGATGTGAACATATTTTAACATATAACAAAAAAATTAATGGAAAATTATATCCAGATATATTTGTTAACCATATTGGTTCAAGTTATTCTGAATATAAAAAAAGAGCATTAAAAAAAAATTTGGATTTTTCAATTGATAAGAAATATTTTAATAAAATGATATTAGGAAATTGTTACATATGTGGAAAAAAAGCGACAAATACACATAATAATGGTGTCGATAGAATAAATAATCAAAACGGATACATAAAATCAAATGTAGCATCATGTTGTGGCGAATGTAATTATTTAAAAAGAATATTGTCATTTAATGAATTTATGAATAAATTAATACAAATATATAATAATGAAAAAATAGATTATTATAAAAAATTAGAAGTGGATAAATATTCACAAATTTGTTCCATAACTGGAAAAGGACATTATGATAAAAATGAGAAAGACATATATGAACAAATCCCAATTAAAACAAAAAAAAATAAAAAACAAACTAAAAATAAAGATGACATATATGAACAAATTGCAAATAAAAATGAGAAAGACATATATGAAAAAATCCCAATTAAAACAAAAAAAAATAAAAAAACTAAAAATGAAGATGACATATATGAAAAAATCCCAATTAAAACAAAAAAAAATAAAAAAACTAAAAATGAAGATGACA
>Ga0209417_1002610_pt1 | contig 26884 bp, 43 predicted proteins | sample RifGroF2_FD_184002 | JGI IMG/M metagenome (GOLD analysis project Ga0209417, IMG submission 184002) | Groundwater microbial communities from Rifle, Colorado, USA - Groundwater F2 (SPAdes) (version 2) | ecosystem: Environmental > Aquatic > Deep subsurface > Groundwater | place: Rifle, Colorado... | reverse complement strand
AAAAGCTTATAGCAAAGCAAAATCCTTTGGAAAAACACCGGAATATTTACATGCATTAAAAAATATACAAAAAACAGTTAATGAACTCACAAAAGAAACTAAGACTATTTAAATGAGCAAAAAACAATGGATAATCTGCGGCAGTTGTCCGCATTTTGAAAAATGTAAGTCCGGTAAAGCTAAGTTGATTAATGTTGATAGAAATTCTGCTGCTTATAACGAAATTGGCTGCTTTGATTATGAACAGGTTAGCCCGAAGCAATTAAATTTGTTACAATTTTGACTTTATAATCCATGCTCTTTTATCATGCATGAGTTTTGAGAAAAAGAGGAGGTTTTAAACCATGAAAGAGGATAGTTATAGGCTACCTGAATCAGCAGAAATGTTGAAAATAGATAAAACTACGCTTAGGAATTGGGCGAAAACCTATGATGTTGAACTCGGTACAAATGATTTTGGCTTTAAAGTAATAACTGAAAAGCAACTTGATTATTTTAAACAAATTAAAAAAATATCAAAAAATTATCCAAATAACTTTAAAAATAGGCATGAAATTATTAAAAAAGTTTTATTAAGCAAGTCTATCGAGCCACCAGTTAAAGAAGTTATTAAAAATAATTATGTTCAAGAGCCGGAAGCTAAAAAAGATGATCTTGAAAATAAAAAGGATGAAACTGAATCATCATCAACCCTTGATTTTATTCTGAATAATTTAGATGTTAAAGCAACTTTTACAAATGAAGCTCTTAGAGAAATGATTAAAAAATCTATTGCTCTAGAACAGGAAAATAAACGCCTCCAAGCCTGTAAATAAACGGGCAAATTTAAGAGTTTAGAGGTCAAGGCATAGTTTTATACCTCTGGGATATTTACGGGCTTGTAGAGGCTCTGAATTAATATAATATAGTTTAACTCGCTAAATGTGCAAAAAAGATGTTTTTTAAAAAGTGTCTTAAACTCAATATTTATGCTGTTTCTGGCATGATTGTGAAATATTAAATCGGCACAATAAAAAAAGGGGTGTTTTAAATAATATGATAAGATTAGATTTTTGTAATAACTCCGACACTATTATAATAAAGTAATAAAGAGTTTCAGGGAATATTCTGAAATTATAATATAGGTTTTGATAGAAATACACACTATAGGGTTGCTATGACAACTATGTTTTAGGCAATAAAAAAGGGGTAGCAGATTTTTAAGTCCACTACCCCGATTGTTGATTATTTACCCTTCATTATTTTTAAATAATCTGGGTTTTTCTTGGCTTTAACTACCTTTGGGGGTTTGGTAATTCTTTTTGCCGTTGGTTTTCTTACTACCATTGTTTTTTGTCCTTTCTTTAAGTAAATTCTTTTAGCTGATTCTTGTTTTTATCGTCTAATGTGGACGGAAGCATATAATTATTTCTGTTCATCCACTTTGTGAACTCAATAGACCTTTTTATATAGTCCATATCGTTATTATTTGGGCGATAATTTGCAGGCATATTATACCTACTGTTTAGAGAATTAATGGTATTTTCCATATTATAATATGGAATTGGCTCGCCCTTTGCACTTTCTCTGCCTCCCCATTGTACATTTACAGGATTTACATAAGTAGAAGGTGTATAATTTTCTTGATACCCTCTTTGATAATCCATTACAGCGGGTGAATTGTTAGGATTTGTTCCCAAACTTGCAATTAATTGCATTGCCGTACTTTGGTTTGGCGGTTTTTGGTTTTGATAAAACGGATTGTACATTCTGTTTTTCTTTCTTGATAACTAATAACGATATTTTGATAATAAAATCAGGGTGGATGCATTTTAATACCTCCTTTCATGCGACCGCCTTTATTTTCTTTTTAAAATAAACAATAACTGTTCCGCAATTATTCCCACTTTTTGGTTTATTTGTTTCAGGATCTACAAAAGAAATCCTGCCCCTTAAAATTTCATAATGATATTTATTTTCTATGTAATCGTGCCATGCTTGCGTGTCCATACATAAAGAAGGCAAAATCATTACCACTACAGGGCAATTATTATTTTGTACTTCAAAATCTGCTTTTTTAATCCATTCTGCCTTGTTTGAGAATGGAGGATTGCAAAAAACTCTTTCATTTTGCCAAGATTCCTTTAAGCCGTCTTTGTTTTTGTCTATGTAAAAACCTTTGCGGCACTTACAATTATTGGTATTACATGCAGAATCTAAAGTAAAATTAAATATATTATCTAATTGCTTATAGAAAAAATCAGGGGTTTGAAAACTGTCTTGACCTTTGCCCTTAGGGTTCATTATCATTGATATAAAGTCCTTTCATTTTGATTTGCCATAATTGGCAGTATATGGCGGTGTGTGTTTCATTCTTGGCAGTAGTCCGCAATCTCTGTTATGTAATGATTTACTTAAATCAAAATTACAAAATCCAATTGAGCCAAATGTTTCTGATACTGTTTTTTTAAAGTCCGCTTGATCCTGATCGCTTAAATTCCAGTATGTTTCCGACAAAAGAAGTGTTTTATCTTCTATGGTGTACGTTACTTTTACATCCTGCAAAGTCGGTTTAATAACTGATAAATCATCTTTAATACAATTTAAATAATGCTCGTTGAAATCTTTGCAGCCGCATGTCATTTCAGTAATTTCTACAAAAGGGAATAAAGTTTTAATTTTATTCATTGCATCAATTCCGGCTCTTTTCCCGTTTTCGTCTGGTTTGTCGCTATCAAGATATAAGATAACTTTTCTGTATGGTGAAAAATCAAAGTCTTTAAGTAATCCAACTACTGTATTAACTCCATTTACAGGCGTTAAAACGTGAAAATATTTGTTTTGACCTTTTCGATATAAATGCTGATAGAATGTATAGGCATCAATAAATCCTTCAAGAATAACAAGAGCCTGCGTTTCTTCTGTTCGTATATTCACTTGCGCCAAGGTACTTGGAGTAGTTCTTTCTTTATATATGCATTTTCTGTCAAGGTCAGGCGGTCTATATTCAAAGCCGACTAATGTATGTTCATCATAAGCAGGGAAAACCCACCGTCTTTGGATTTTATCAATACCTATCATGCAATCGTCAACGGTTTGCTTTGTTATTCCTCGATGTTTGAGGATGTAATCTAAAGATTTTTGATCTTCCAGTAATTCCCAATTGCATTTTTCAGCATATTCTAACCATTCCGGCTTAATTTCTGATTTTGGTTTTGCTTTTTTAATTTCCGGCATAGGTTTGTAAAAAGATTTTTTAGTAATAGGGTTTGAACTATTCCTGTTTTTCATGATCTCGCCGAATACTTTTTTGCAGGAATCGCAACACCAAGATTTTATTAAAGATTCTGGGTGATAATACATCAGATTGTCATTTCCTGAATCTCTGCAATTCGGACATTGCCAATATGAATATCCACCGTATTGTTTTATGGGTTGCCCTAACACAGCAACAACTTCTTCAAAACTTACTCTATTGTCTGTTAATAACATTATTAAAACTCCAAAATATTACGTATAATTGAAAGGTCGCATAGTTCACATTAAAAACCAGCTTGAAAGCCTTGCGGCACAAGAAGATTCTCAAGAGTCGCGAATTTCACCCCCATATATATTTTTTTGCGCGGGGGTGGATTTATTTATTAATAAATAAATAAAAAATAATACTTATATATATAAAAGAATCTTGCGACTCTTCTTCTCTCACTTGCGTTTCAAAGAGATTTTCTTTGCGAATCTTGCGACTCTTCAATTATATTACTAAAAAACACTATTTAAGCTATTAAAAGCTCATTCATATTAAGTACATTAGGCGATATATCTTTGCCAAGATTGTTATTTACAAGCTTATACCGTATTCCTAAATTATTGTGGAAAGTTTCTTCTTTTACTTCAAAACCACGCTCAAGCGCCATTTCCTTGATATACTCAATATTTTCTTCAATCCACGGCTTAAAATTGTTTTTGCAAACAAAATTCTGCCCCCTGATGTCTTTTTTGGAAATCCACTTATCTTTATTTTCAACCAGATAGTAAAACAATTTATCGGTATCGCTCTTAGGCTTGGCTTTAAAGAATTGTTCAAGGTCTACAGCAAACAATTCAGCTTGATAAATAGCCTGTGTAATGTCTGTTTCGTTTATTTCAAGCATTGAAGGATGATTGATTGCGGCAATCATCCCTGCGAGTTTCAAGCATTTCCAGAATCTGCCTTGAAGTTCTTTCAATAAAATACTGTCTGTGTCAGATAATAAATTATTAAAACGTTTTTTATTAGAGATTTTGTACTCATGGAAAAACTTTCTTGCTTTATCAGTAAGTTTATAAACGCCATTTGCAGGAATATTTGTTAATATTGATTTTAATTTGATATTTAAAACTTCTTCAGCATATCTATAAGCCTTTTCCAGAGCTTCTGTTTCTTCTTCATAACTCAATATTTTTAATTCTTTGAGTGGCTGATATGTAACAAATGACCGCCGCATTAATCCTGCTTCAAAGATATTCATCAAATATTCATTAGCAGAATCTTTTAAAAGTCCTTCTGTATCAGAATAAAACAAACAATTGCTTGATATTCCGTCAACATCAGTTGTTCTACTTTCATTTTTTGTTGATTTACCTGATGATTTGCCCTCATAAAGTTCTATTGCTGTATTTATGAAAAGCTGTTGCGGTTGTGTAGGATTTTTAAAGAATAACCCAAGTTCAGGGATTCTTATAAACAAGCTTCCAAGTTCGCTATCCATTAATGTTTCACAGTCAGCAATAAGACCTTCCGGTGTTCCGTCTTTTATTTCATATCTTAAATTTCTTATTGAGCCGCTATTTTTAAGATAAAAATCCGTTTGTTTTTTCTCATTGTCAGGGAATTTTAATTCCGCCTGTCTTTTTAATTCAGCTTCCTTTGACCTGATATAATCATTATTTTTATTATCAAAGTATTGCTTGAACCCAGAGAGAAGCAGATCATCTATTTCTCTGATAATTTTATCTTTACCGCCACCGGAGGGAACAAAATTAAGAGCATAATAATTTATTCTTTGCTCGGGACTGAATCCCCCTTCCTTGAATGAAATCCGCTTAAACGTTGCCATTTGTGCAAGCTTGGCATTAAGAGAATTTATCATGCAGCTTACATCCATATCAGGATTAAGGGGAATCAAAAAGTTTTCTAGTATTTCACGATGTAATTCAGGTAATTTATTTACATCAAGTTTATCTGTGTTTATAATAGTCATATTGTAAAAGTTCCTTATTTAAAAAATCGTAATAAACATATAAAAGATCATTGGTCGGCAAACTAATGATCTAATTTTTTAGGCAACATTCTTTCTAAAGCCTGTGGTTTCAAGTTCTCCGGTGTATTTATACCAATCCCGAAGTTTGTAAATTACAAAAACTGGCTTAAATTTGTATTGTATCGCCTGTCTGCAAATATTATTTACTTTTTTATAGAAAAAAGTAGCTGCTAATTTCGGAGGTTTTATTCTTACCATATCCCTTAAAAGCTTCATTAAATAAGGCTTAGGATAAGAGTAATTTTGTAAGGCTACAGCATGTTTGAGCATATCGAATGCTTCTACTTGCATATTCTTTAATTCCTGCATCGCCTTTGCTTCCTTCTTTGTAACAGTTGGTTGAGGTTCTCCTGTGAACTCAAAGCCGCAATATGGACAGTCAGAATACATAATTTTAACAACTGTTTCACATTGAGGACATATTTTTTCTTTTACTTTAACCTCGTCAACTTTAACAGGTTTCGGGATGAATATTCTGAAAGTGTCAGGGAATCCATGAGAGCGCACTATATTTGCACAATCAAGGAAAAGGCATTCCGTTTTATTTATTTCAGGGCATATCCTTAAACCTCTTCCGGCAATCTGAATATATAATCTTAAGATTTTTGTAGGTCTAGCAAGCAATATACATTGGACTGATCCCTCGTCAAAACCTGTTGTTAAAATCCCCACATTAATCAAAATCGGAGTTTCTCCCGATTTGAACTTACTTATAAGAATCTTCCTTGTTTCATTCAGATTTTTTATTTTTGAATGAAGAACTGCGCAATTATAACCATTATCAGAAAAACTATCTTGTAAAGCTTCTGCGTGCGCTATAGAGTTGGCAAAAACAATTGTTTTTAATCCGTCAGCGTGTTTTTTATATTGATTAACAATATTTTCTACTTCACTAACCTCTATTAATAGCTTGTCCAAGTCCTCTTGGTTGTAGTCATTACCTGATATTCTTACGCCCGATAAATCTAAACTGCTTGGGGCTAATATTCTCGGCTTAACCAAAAACCCTTCTTCTATAAGTTCAGATACTTGAATGTCTTGGATGTAATCGTCAAAACCTTCTATTAGATGCCCTTTTTCATCAATAGGCGTTGCTGTTAGTCCTAAGACTTTAGCCTCTGAAAAGGTTTCCAGTAATTCAGAAATTCTCTTCTGTCCGAATCCTTCATGAACTTCATCAATAATGATAATGTCAGGGTTCAGGTCATCAATTTTCCTAGCGTGCCAAGTCTGCAGCATAACAATTTGAATTTTTTTACTTGAATCAAATAAATGATCGTGTCCGGCTTTTAAAATACTGATGTCTTTTTCAAGTTCTTTAAATTTTTCTAAACTTTGGAAGATCAATTCCTCACGATTCACAACAAAAACCACTCTTTTATTTTGCTGTATTTGCTCTTTGATAAAGGCTAACGACAGAATTGTTTTCCCTGCCCCTGTCGGTGCTGTTGCAAGCACATACTTATTAACACTCAAACTTCTTTTAATACTTGCAAGCAATTCTTTTTGATAATCTCTTAGTTCCATAAATAATCTAACTCCCCAAATACGACTCTGTAACTGTTCTCTAATACTGATAAATTAAGGCTGTTACTTCCCTCAACTCTCATCTGTTCCCAAAATTTCATTAAGCTTTTTTCCTTTTGATTAATTTACTAACTCTGTTTTGATGTACGATTCAAGATAGTTCCTGATTAAAGTGCTAACATTCAGACACCTTTCCTTCCTGAGCTTTTTTAAGCTCTTTTCTAAATCGTGAGTAATTCTCACCCTGATTGCTGTTTTAAATACTGTTTTCATGGGTTTCCTTTCTTTGTGTACTCTTGTTGTAACCATTTGCCGTATAAAAAATAGAGCCAGATAATGGCTCTATAAGTAAAATTATCGATTATCATATCGAATTGCTTGCTGTTGTTTGATATTTTGGTTTTTGTAAATAATTGTAAGAATCAATCATCTGAGGTACTTGCCAAAAATTCAAATTGATTATAATATTGTTCTACGTTAATTTAATATGGGATTAATATGTTTTAAAGTTGGTTTTATCTTCTCCATATAGTACTAACGTAAAATTTTCAAGTTTTCTGACAAATTTAAATAATAATTTATATTCTGATTTGAAATAATCGAATCTTTTTGCCTGCTTGTTAAGCTTTTCCAAAATTTATCAGATTTATAGATAAGCTTTTTCTTGCTGACAAAAACTTGTTTTTCATCAAAACTGGATTGTTCAAGTATATAATCTTGTCTTTTTTTTGCCCATTCATGAAATTCTTCTTTGCTCATTTTTTTCTCGTCAAACTTTTTCCCTTCAGGTATTTTTATTTCTTTTTTGCAAAATACAAGACAAGAATTATCAACAAGTTCATTACAATTCCAACATTTATAATCTTTATTTAAATCCTCATAAGAATAAATACTACAGCCGCAATTCTTGCAAGAGTACATATTAATATCTTTTGGTTTGGTTTTTCGTATTATGGTATTAACAGGGATTTCATTATTAATGTATTTTTTTAAATCATTAAAATAATCAACCCAGCCATATTCATTTTCCGCAAAGTCTTTTAATTCCTTCTTTTTGGGATATTCTGAATATAATTTAGAAAACAGTTTACGGGTTTCATTATTTAAAAAAATAAGTCTTTCTTTGATGTTTGAAAATTCTAAAATACCGGAATATTTTAAATTACCATTTATAAATACTTCTGTGTCATGTCTTGAAAGATTTAAAGGCGTTCTAGTTGTTTCTAGCTTAAGTTCATCAATTGTCCTAATTTCTTGTTCAATTAAACTATTTTTAACCTCCTTCCCATAACAAAAAGAGTAATAATATGATCCGGTTAATTTGTTCTCAAATATAACATTTTGCAGTTGTTCAGATAAAACACTTAAGTCTAAATTGATTAATTCATTTTTTAGTTTTGGCTCTAATCTCGAAAGTGTTTTTGACACAGAATCAGTTTTTATTTTTAATATTTTGGCGATGTCTGCGTGTATAAGCCCGTATTTATATCTCAAAATTAAAATATTTCTATGATTTATATTTTTAGTTTTGTTAATAAAATCGCTGTAAATTTTAATTATTTCTTCCCTGTCTTTTTGGATAATATAAAGCTCTTCCGGTGTTTTAACAGCCTCTTCTGCAAGATAGAGTGAGCCTTTAGTGTTTGCAAATTCATCCCCTGTTTTCTCTTTAAATTGGTTCAAGGAGTCTGATTTTATCCAATTTTTACCAGTGGTACTCCTTTGGTATTCTATACAAACATCCCTCGTTCCTGTAAAAATAAATTTGTCCGAAAATTTAATGCTCGGATTTTTTAATTTCAGTATTAGAAATTTTAGCAATATTTCGCTTAAAATATCTTCTTTTTCATACGCACAAGGGAAAACCCAAGTATTGAGTTTACATCTCACCTTGTTTTCATATTTATGTTTTAAATCTTTAAAAATAATACGGAGTTCTTTATTAGAGATATTTTTTTCTTTTATAATATTTGTTATTTCGGAGTTCTGCGATTCATTCCATTTAGTAAATGTCTTGTCATTATCTGAAATTAAAATAGCATCTGGTTTTTTAAGATCAAGTATATTTTCTAGGGTAGCATTAGGGGCTAAAACATAATCATTAAGCGCATGAAGTGTTTTATTTTCTATCTGTTCTTTTTTAATAATGCTTTTATTGACAGGCATACGCCTCTATTATCCTCTTACTCTCTCATATCTGCCTTATTTAATTATATAGGATATTGCTGTTATTGCGTGTGTAAAATAATAAGTAATTTACACTTGTTTTTATACACAAAGTGAACATAGTGTTGTCAAGCCGATTTATGGATTTAAAATAAAATTAACTTAAGAAAAATTTAACAATAGTTGTTTATCTATTGCAATGCTTGTGTAGAGCCATTATAAAGCTTCTTTGTAAAACAGTTTATAGTATGCAAATCTTTATGTTATTTCGGAAATTCATATATGAAAAAACTGAAAATCGGAAATATTTAATTTTCTTTTGCAACAAAGTTATAAAATGTATTGGTTTTCAAATTAAGTTCAGCCATTGCCTGTTTAGCGGTTATTTGTCGGGTTCTGTACTTCTCATAAACTGTTGACCAGTTATCAGGCTTAGAAACTTGTTTTCGACCTTTGAATTTGCCTTGCTTTTTAGCAATTGCAATTCCCTCAAGCTGCCTTTCTTTGATATTTGCTCGTTCAAATTCATAGATTGCGCCCAACATTGTAAGAAAAAATTTACCGTTTGGGGTACTTGAATCAAGGGCTTCTTTTACTGAAATAAGTTTCACTCCCTCTTTTTCAAACTTTTCAACTATTTCCAGTAAATCCTTTGTACTTCTGGCTATCCTGCTGAAATCTTTAATATAAACGGTGTCGCCTTTTCTAACAATTTTAAGCAATAATTGCAATTGAGGTCTGTTCATATCCTTTGCGGAAGCTTTTTCTGTGAAATATTCATCTATATCATATTTTTTCATAGCTTCAAGTTGTCGGGCTTCATTCTGATCTACAGATGATACTCTTATATAAGCAAAGTTTTTTCCTTTATCCATTTTTTATCCTCCTTTTGCAAAATAATAATATATAAAAGTTTGTTTGAAGTCAAGAACTATGACAAAATATTATTTATAAATTCAAAAATAAAGTCTAGTCAAAGAGATTTTCGAGCATTTTAAATGTTGGTTTACGGTATACTCTAAATAAAGATGCCGACAAGATTTTTTACACCCTGCCGGCATGATCCGTTTTATTTATGCTAATGCGAGTTCTTTTGGTTTTTCTGCTGCTTTTATTCGGGCAAGTGTTTTACTATAACAATCATTATTTGCAAGATGGTACACATTTTTTTCTACATTATTCCATACATAGCTTGTTAAGCCTTTGAAGACTTCTCTTGCATCTTCTTTATCATCAAATGAAGCTATACTGAAAGTTCTTGCGTTATCGAGTGTTACATTTAAGCTAAAAATGTTATCCTGCTGCTGAATTTGCATTAATACAATTTTTTCAGCATCTACTAAAATATTATCTGTGGTATTTAAAATCTGTCTTTTCATATTCATTTCTCCTTTTAATCAGATGTTATACGACTTTTCTAAATATAATGAGTTAATAATTTAATTTTTTTATTTGATAAAAAATATCGATAGCTTTTTCCGGTAGTTCGTAATCAAGCAAAGAGTTAATTATTAATTTCAGTTCATAATCTCTCAATAAACTTTTTGAGTTATTTCTGATCTCACACTTAATTTTATAAATAATATTTCCTATCATTCCTTTACTTGATTTACTTGCATTTAAGCTTTTACATACTGTTCTAAAATCGATTATGCTTAATTTTGAACTATTTTTGTTTGTAAAATTCTGCTTTGATAATATTGCTGTCATTTTTGAATCTCCTTAACTTATCTACTAATCGCTTGTTGTACTGGTTTTCCAGGTGTATTTAAATTCTGTTCTACCGCTTTTAAAGGTTCTTTGTACTTTCTTCGGGCTGTATAGTCCGTATGGGTTTGGGGGATAACCTTCTTTGCTTTGAATCTCTGCTATGTCATCAAGTTTTAAATCCAAGTCGGTTATAAGTTCCCAGAGATACCAACCGTATCTATAATGACCTGTGTGTTTTTTAGTTAATTGCATACCTTAACCCCTCTTTGCCTGTTAATTTCATTAGTTACGGCTGCGAGTAGTTCTTGATATGGTAAATTAACGTCTTTTAATTCAAGTTCATAGCCTAAAAGCTGTAATAATACATATTGAATATCCATAGCTTAAAACCCCATTTGAACTATTAACTTCTTTGCTGTTTCAGCTTCTTGTTTGTTGACAGCATTTAAAAGCTTGTAATAAAGCTTGCTCACATAATTGTTGTGAGTGAATCCGTTTGTTCTTTGGGCTTCTTGCATTAAGCATTGCAGTCTTTTTGACCAGTTCATAAAAATTACCTCCGTTTTATTAAAGTGTGATACTTAATACCGAAGGTGCATTATGTTATACTAATTTTGTACTTAAATTAGATGCTTCGGTATCTGATTTAAATTAAGGTTGGTGTTGACGCATCAGCCTTAATTTTTAATTAACCTTATGCATATAAGTATACAAAAGTGTGATACTTTGTGCAATAGTACAAGTGTATGATTGTTACATTTTTTTACACTTATTGCAAAAGTAATATAAAGTGATATACTTATAGTGGTTAATATAAAATTGAGGTAAATTTATGGCAATTTCCAAAGAAAACAAAAGAGTTGTCGGAACTGTAACAAATGAAGAATACGAGCAAATAGAGGCTCTTGCTAAAGAACAAAGTCGGTCTATAAGCAATATGGTAACTAAATTAGTTAGAGATGGACTTGAAGCTAATAAAAAAGCTTAGTTTCCGGCATGATATAATTAAACAAAAAGAGGATTAAGCTTATGAGTAACGAATTTTTTCTTCATAAAGAATATATTAAGCCTATTGATTTAAAATATTCTGAGCAAGATTTTATTGATTTACACAGAAAAGCCCACAATTTGGCTCTTTTTATTGATGTTAGAAATTTATCAAAAGAATTTGCTGAATTTACAAAGGCAGAAATAAAAGAGAATTGGCTTGAAAATAAAGTTTTAAACATTAAAGATGTGCGAAAGTCTCTTGAAGGCTTAACCTCGAGCAAAAAAGAATAATTAAACAAAAAAAATAGAGCCTGCAAGCTCTACTAATGTATTTATTTATAATAGGTTTATATGACTTCATTATCTGATAAAACAGAGGAAAATTCAACTGAAAATAAGTTTAATCAGGAAGAACATTATTTTAAAGTTGATAGAAAAATTCTCAATATCGCAAGTGTAAAAGATTTGGGAAAAGCTGAATTATTGCTTTACCTTCAACATTGCAGAGCAATCAACCCTAAAAAACATTTAGGTTGCAGTCTTGTTGGAAAGAAAAATACTGCAAAATTAAACTTAGGTCTTGATCCTGCAAAAATAGAAAAAACTCAAAAACTTTTAATTGATAAATTTCTTTTAAGGGAACGCCCTGATGTAAAGAACGGCTTTTTAAAATCCATACCGGTAGAAGTTTTGGCTTTTCCTGATTACACTCCGCCGCAAGATAAAAAATCAGAAGGGGCTTTTAAACCCAATTGTATAAACGAAAATCAGCATAGAACTTATGAAAAAGGCACATATATTAATTTACCTTCGGCTCTAATTGATTCAGGAATTTTAAAAGATTTAAGGCGGCAATCTATTTTTGCTCTTATGTGGTTATATGATAATATCAGTTGGCTTGATTATTGGGGCATTAATCCTTATTTAGTCCATAAGAAAGCCTATAACAATAAAGGTTATACGCGTAAAGGACGGTTTGGAGAAGGATTCCGACAATCTATTTATAAAAAAAGCTATTACATAGCGGATAAGCCTGAAAATGTTTTCCTTTCGAAAGATTTAAAATTTATCCAGGGCAACTTAAAAGATTCTGTTGAAGAAGTTATTGATAAAGAACTTTTTTACTCAAAACCTGTATTAATTGAAGAAGATTTAGATGATTCAGAAATAATACGCTTTATAAAAGAAATACATAAAGGAATAATACCTTTTGACTCTCAAGACAAAAATCCTGAATATTTATTTTCTGCCGCTGATAAAAATAATCAAAAAGTTATATGGATAATATCGCCAAGTGATAAATTTATAATTAAAACACCGGATTACGAAGAGTTTTATAAAAACCGACAGGAGAACCTATCACGCCAAAAAGATTTTTATAGTTACGATGATTTTAAAACAAGGAATAGTAAGCACCTAGAGCTTATAAATACAGAGGAATTCTGGGAATGGCATTGTGAAAATTACCCAGAAACCTATAAAAGTATCTGTGAATATTTTGATGACTGTAGACCTCACGCTATAAAATTCTATGATGGTGATATGGATGATGAAATTGCCTTTTGGATATATTGCGATGAAACAAGATTTGATAATCCTGCCGAAGATGAAAATTTTCTAATACATACAATATTGCCTAATATTCCAATAGGTCAAATAATGCATTACAACAACTATATTAAACGTAGCGAATAGTGAATATAAAATAATGACGCTGTATTATATGGATAATTTATTTAAAGAAATATACTATAAGAATATATAAGTATTTGTAAGAATCCATAAGTAATTATAAGAAGTAAATTAAAATAAAACTACTATGGAGTGAGAACCAGAGGACACACACTTCTATTAGAAGATATTTTATTATTTAAAGACTGGCTTTAAATTAACTTGCTTTTTTAGCTTTTACGGTAAATTCAAAACCTAATTTATCTAAAATATTAACAAGCGTATGAAATTCTGGTTTTACTTTATGATTAAAAATTTTGTATAAATAAGTTCTGTTTATTCCGGCTTTCTCTGCAAATTTAGCAACTGATCCATGAGCTTTTATAAGCGGCTTTAAACAATGCAAAAATAAATCTATATCTTTATCATTGTAATATTCATTTAAAATCTCCTGTAAGTATGCCTGTGCTGTTTCAGGATTTTTTAAATCCTCAATCAAGTAATCATTGAAATTTGTAAATGTATCAATGAGGGCTTTTTTACTCATTTTCTGTACTCCTTTTTATATAATCATCAAAATATTCTTGAGCTTTATTAATATCAGCAGATTGTCTTTTCTTTCCGCCACCGGATAAAAGCAATATGATAATTTTATCCAGTTCCGTAAAATAAATTCTAAGTCCATTATCAAATTTTAATTCGCTTATGTTTTCTGAAAGTTTTTTATGAAAGCCAAAGCTTCCTAACTCAACACGCTTTAAACGTGCAGAAACAGCTGCCTTTTGAGAATTATCTAGTTTCAAAAACCATTCTCTATAAGGCTCTTTACCTTCACTTGTTTGATAAATTTTTATATTTTTTATTTCCATAACAATAGTGTATCTTATAAGATACGGTTTTACAAGTGTTAAATTATTATAATGAATATTAGCAGATTTGCCCCCATACAAGCCATTTTAAGGCATGTTTAATTTTGCTCTGGAGTGTTTGTCTCTCCCGAATTTTGGCATAAACATTTTATTGCAGTTTTTTCGATAAATTCCATTTTAAAAGCGGCTCTTTTCTGAACCGCCTTTGAAATTTTATATTTTAAGCTGCAATTTTCATATCAAGATTTATATTCAAGACTTTTAAAATATCGTTAATCTTTTCAATTTTTACATTTTGATAATCGTGTTCTTCATAAAGATTTATTTTTTGTCTTGAAACCCCTATCATATTAGCCAAATCCTGTTGTGAAATACCTTTTGCAATTCTTATTTTTGTAAGATTTCTCAAAAGTTCAATAAAGGTAATATTTTGAGGTAAATCAAATTTACCTGCTTTTAAGTCTTGATATTCTTGGACTTCTCTTTCAAGTTCGGCAAGCAAGGACTGATGACTTCCAAGATAGGCTTGTTTCACATCATCGTCATAATCTTTTGATATTTTTATAGATTCAATCGTCTTTTTTAGCTCTGCTATTGATTTTAGAGTTCTGTTTTTTTGAACTTCACTTTTTATCATTTTATTTTCTCCTTTTATTATCTAATTATTTTTATTATTCCTCTTTCAATTCCTTCTCTGGAATGAGTAAAGAAATGACTTGCATCAAAAGGATTTTTTAAATCAGGGTCATATAAATAAAACTCGATTTTGTGTTCATACCACATAGGATATTTGTCATTATGATTATTTTTTCCTGTGAAATTGCCCCATACAGAGCTGCTTCTTATTAACTCTTTAAAATTAGAGCTTTTTATTGAAACCTGAACATATCCGTCAATATCTGCAGGAATTTGCTTCATTGTTGCAAAGCTACCATTTGCGTAAATTTCTGTTATTTCAAAACCCCAATAAACAGTGCAAGCAAGTTTTAATGATTTAATTAATTGTTTTCTTTCCGGTGTTGCGGCTAATATTGGATGAGTTAACAATTCATTAATTGTCATGAGGTGGATACCTGGCTTCAAATAACCAGTTTTAGTATTGAATTCAGGAATTTTATATATTTTCAGATTCTTTTTCATAGTTACAGTATAACATATATTTTTTATTTGTCATCGAAAATGATAACATTTTTTATAATTATTAATAAAAAGTATTTTGGATAAGTTCTTCTTTTTGACTTTTTGTAAGTTTCTTAATCCTGCATTCTTCCTTCAGAGCTTCGGATTTCGTTAAATATTCCTTCTTATAAACATATTTAACTGGCTTATTAGCTCTGGTAAATTTTGAAGCTGCGCCATTTAAATGATTTTCAAATCTTTTTTGAAGATCATCTGTATAGCCGCAATACAGTTTATTATTAATAGTTAATAAAATATAAGTGTAAAACTTTTTATCCGGCATGGACTTACTTACCGAACTTTAGCCCAAAGAATGATTTTTGCTTAGATTTTTCAAGCTGTTCTGTTAATTGCTGATTAATACCTTTTAGTTCTGCTATTTGCTGCAAATACTCATTTTCTTTTCTTTTTTCTATATCCTCAAGCATTAATAATTGCTTATCCTTTTCATGGAGGATTTTATTATTTTTGTCCTCTATTTTTTCAACTAAGCTTTTAATAAACTCTATTGTAGGTGTATCAACATTTTCAGGCTGTACATTATGCGCTGAATTATCACTTGTTAATATATTATTATTCGGAGAATATTTATTTTTATTAAATTCAGTTTCTTGTTTTAGTGCTTCGAGTTCACTATCAGTCAATAAAACAACTGTTGTTAATCGGCTATTAATCACTTGTTTATCAGTCTTAAATTTGTATTTTTTTACCTTTTTTTCAACTACCGAATAGCCTGTTTGTAAAATAGTCATTAAATCTTTAAAACTGTAGCTTTTAGTCTTATCGTTCATACCATATTAACCCCATAATGTGTACATAATATCCGATTAAAAATACATCTTGACACCAACAAATATATGTATATCATGATACATGCTTATAGGCAAAAACTTTACAAATAAAAAAAGCACCTTCTCGAAAGAAAGTACTCATTTAAATCTCAAATTAATAGTATCAATCTTTCTGGGAATTTGCAAGAGTTTCGTATGCAAATATTTTGAGAGGATTAAGAGAGAATTATGCAAAATGCGGTATCACTACAGCAAAAACCAACACAATTTAAATTAAGCAAGATTACACTACAAAGTTTATCAAAGTTTAATATCAGCCCTGCAGCAAAGCTTGTATTGCTTTATTTAATCGATTGCTATAATCCGGCTAAGGTTTATATGTTCCCGAAGCAAGAAACCATTGCCGACAAACTAGGGATTTCTGCAAGCAGTGTAAGAAGAGGAATAAAAGAACTTTCTAAGAGCAATATAATCGTCATAGAGCTTAAATTTTCTAACAGATATAGTTTGACTCCGACTTTTTTTGAAATAATCAATTTGACCTCTGATAGCGTTCAGATTGAACTGCCAACATGTCAAAAAGACATGAATCATGTAATAACAGAAAAAGAACTAAATAAAAAAACAGAAAAACCTTTTATTTTTAAAAATCTTTTAGAACTGTCAAAAACTAATACAGTTGCTTATTTTGATTCTGTTCAGAAGCTATCGGGAAGTGAAAAAGAGCATTTACTTAAAATAAAACTTGGCAGAGTGGCATTAACAGACTTTCAAAAGGTTAATCTTGATAAATTTATAATGCTGAATGAATATGAAATTAATAAAATAAATACGCTTGAGCCTTATTTTAAACAGGAAAACATCGATATTTATTATAATCAGCGTATGAAAAAAATCAAAGAATTTCAGGAAGTGATGGAAGCAGCTCCAAAAAATGAAAGATCAGAAGTTTTAGAAATGTTAAAAGCCGGATATAAAATAATTAGTAATAAAAATGATTTTCTGATCCGTAATAAATCCAAGATGCAGCAATTCGGAATAACTGAATCAGAATTGGCTTATAATATAAATTAGCATGTTTATTTTTAAAGGTTTTTGGTTTTAAATTTATTTATGATTTACAAAGTTTTCAACAAAATTAAATTTTTATTTAGCCGAAAGAATAAAACGGCTGAAATAAACTTGGAATCCGATAATATAAAATATAAAACACGAAAAATTAGGCAAACTAATAAATATCAAAATTTCAGAAAAAAAGTTAAATCAACTTTGCCGCATGAATGTTGGAATTGTAGCTCTGAAAAAAACATACAGATTCATCATATTGTAAGTCTTAACGAAAATGAACAATTGGCTACAGACATAAATAATGTCATAATGCTTTGCAAGCCCTGCCATGTTCAATTTCATAAAGATTGCACAGAAGCATTGAACAATATTAACAAGCCTGTACCTTTAAAAATTAAGGTCGAAGAATCTATTGGCGCAAAATTAACAAAATTATATACGCGAAGAAAATTGTTAAAAACTCAAATCAAAGAAATAGAAATTAAACTCTCTGAATTAGAGTTTGAAAAAGCAAAAGGCTTGGAGGCTGAGGGCAAATATACAAGTGCTTTAAAAGCTTATAGCAAAGCAAAATCCTTTGGAAAAACACCGGAATATTTACATGCATTAAAAAATATACAAAAAACAGTTAATGAACTCACAAAAGAAACCAAGACTATTTAAATGACTAAGAAACAATGGATAATTTGTGGTAATTGTTTGCATCTTGAAAAATGTAAGTCCGGTAAAGCCAAGTTGATAAATGTTGATAGAAATTCTTTTGCTTATAATGACATCGGATGTTTTGATTATGAGCAAGTAAACCCGAAGCAAATAAGATTGTTTTAAAATAGTTAGCATGACAACAATAATTTAACTCTGAATGATAAATCCGCTTTAAGATTGCATTATTAAATTAATCCTGCCCCGATATAATGCCTTTAAATTGAAAGTTTTAATATAATCAGGTGGTTTTATATCCTCTGAACTCGTAACGGCTCTTTAAATCGATTCTGGCATGTGTAGAAAAAAGGGCAAGCAGTATTTTAACCCACTCACCCGATTTGTTTAAGCAATTAACTTTTGTTGAGTTATTTTTTTTAACTCTGTGTAAACTTGATTAATAACATCATCCCATTTATAAGGCTCGGTCTGTCTGAATAATTTAACGCTGTCATACCAATAAGATTTATTTGTATCTAATAGCCACCGCCAATCTGGAAGGCAAGGCAATAAAAACCATGTAGGCTTACCCATAGCTCCTGCAAGGTGTCCGACTGATGTATCAACACAAATAATTAAATCCATATTTTCAACGGCTGCTGCTGTGTCTGTCCAATCTTTAAAGGTTTGCCCTATATCAATAAAGCCCGATTCCTTTATCTGTTCATCAAGTTCAAGAGTTCCTTTGCTCTTTTGAAGAGAATATATTTCAATTCCTTCAATTTTCGGTAAGTTATTAATAAGGCTTATATCATGAATTGTTCTAAATCTTCCGTCATCGTCAAGGTTTCTACATTGCCATACTATACCGATTTTAAACTTTTTATTATTAAAATAGTTATCTTTGTAGTATTTAACCTTTTCGGGCGGTGCTTTTATATATCCTGATTTAAAGGGAATGTTATCAAGTCTTGCTTTAAGAAAGTATGGAAGGCTCATAAGAGAAACATGGTAATCAGCTATAGGAAAATCAGAGCTGAATTTTGCTTTAAGGTCGCTTTGTCTTAATAGGTCTGTCAACTCTGGCTGAGTAAAGCATAAAACTTTCGCTCCCATTGCGTTAAGTATCGGCAAGTATCTTACAAACTGTAATGTATCGCCATAACCATCCGAAAAATAAACAAAGATTGTTTTATCTTCTAATGATTCCCCATTCCAAGCAGGGATATTAGTCGTTTTAACAAAGTCGGGGATTATACATCCGTCTCTATGTTCAAAATATTTCCACCCTGTTTCAAAGTTGCCAAGCAAAAGATTTGATATTCCGAGTAACATTTTATCGGCATGGTTTAGTTTTTCAGGTTCGCCAAGATTGCTTATAATTTTATTTATTGATTCTTTTGTAAACATTTTTTAATACCCTCTTAAGTGTCTATTTCTGGTGGTGGGGCATGAGGTGTTTGCATGAGGCGGATATACTCCTCCTCTAAGGCAGGGAATTTACCGCTAAACAAAGAAGTATTTAATTGAATGCGAGGCGGTTTTGTAGCTAGTATAGGGGGTTTTTGATATTGCATAAATTTAAAATGGCTTAAATTTGGCAAATTTGACATAAAGGGGTTTAATGATTGCCTTGTTTCATCAATTGTTTGAAAGGGAATACCTCCCGAACTTTGTGCAAACGGATTGTTCATTTTTGAATGTCCTTTCTGTAATTAATAAGCTATAATCTAATTATAATATATGTTTCACCCTTTTTAAATGTTATTAAATTTCCCCTTTTTCAATCCCATAAATAAAAAAGGGTTTTATTTTATCCATATATGACCGGGCTTTATCTAAACTCAAATTAAATTCTTCCGCCATTTCTTTAATTGCAAGCTCTATGCGTTCGGATTTGCTTAATTCTGATTCATCAAGCGGCATCCCTAAGACTTTGTAGTTAAAATCAATAGCTATTGGCACTTCTTCGGGTTTGATTGTCTTTTCAAGCTGTTTAACTCTTGCTAATAAGTTCATATTGCTTGTTCCTCCGCTCTTAATTCGTCTAATAATGCAGATAGTAAGCCGATGCCGCTTGTATCTTCATGTCTTTGTTTAAATGCTTCCCAGTCCATATCAGGTGCTAATACATATAAAAGCCCATCTTCTTTGATATTTTGCTCAAAAAAGCTGTCGCCTTTATTTGCATTAATGATTTTTTCAAGATTCTTTATTCTTTTACGCAAGTTCATTTGTCGTATTCTCCTTATTTATAACGACTTCTAAAAAGTTTAGTAGTAATTGATAAAGCCTTTTCATATTTGCTGACATTATTTCAGGGGTTGATAGCTCATCAGGGGTTTTCATTATTTCAATAATCATTTTTTTCATTTCCCGAAGATTTTTAAGCCGGACTTCTCCGCATTTGCTTTTAAATTTAGGGTTTAACCTTTTCGCATCTTTTTTGTATTTCAATTCTGCTTTAATCTCAATATTTATTGATTTTAGTGTATCTTTCATTGTTTTAACCTTTCTTTTCTTCTGTAACAGTTTCTAACGCTTCAATTCTTTCTTGTAACTCTTTGTTTTCAATAAGTTTAACCGTATTGTCTATGATAGCCGTTGCAGTCCTAAACTTAATGCTTTCATCTTCACTTGATAACAGCGTTTTGTATGTGTCTATTGCTTCATTAAACAGGCTCTTAAGTTCTATAAGAGCATTATTATATACATTGTCCTGTTGTAGCTTTAACTCTGTGGCAAATTCTTCATCTTTTAGCCATTCATAATAGGTTTTACGCTCAACTTTAACCTTTTTACAAGCTTTGGTAATATTTCCAAACTCTATAATGTAGGTAATAAGCTGTTTTTGTTTTGTATTTAACATTTTTAATCCTCGTTATGTAACAAATAAACTACAATTAATCAACAAGTCTGATATGAGAAAATTTCACATCAATAGAATCAAATATTTGTTTGGCTCTGTCGTTACTGATATTCAACTCATCCGCTATTTGATTTATTTTATTTTCAATAGCTTCCTGTTTTTTGGCTTCCTTTACTTCTTCTGAATCTTCTTCATCGGTCATATACTGAACAATAGTATATTTATCAAACTGTGATTTATCAGATAAATTAATCTTTTGCTCAATTTTTTTAAGCCTGTTTTTTAGTGTCATCTCTTTTAATCCTTTCTTTGTAGTCATAATAGGCTTTTTTGAATATTTCTTCTTTTCCTTCTATTACTAAAATTAACTCGTGTTCAAAGACTGCCTTTTCAGCTTCCTCAAAACTGATTCTGTATTCTTTAGCAAGGAATTTAATATATTCAAAAGTTTCCTCCATGTATTCATCATCATGAGGAAGTTGAATAGCTAAAATTCTGCCGTGATTTTTTATATCACCTTTAGGTTTTGTAAATGTTTCAAGCTTTTTTAATCTGTTTTTTAATGACATTCTGAAAACTCCTTTTTACTTACTAAATGCTACGTTATTGAAATAATTAAGAATCTCTTTACTATTCATATTCTGAATAAAAGGGATTTCATTGTTTGAAATAAAGATGCCGAGTGCTTTTACTCCGCAATCAACAAAAGTGCTGTATAAATAATAATTATTTTCTTTTTTAGCAAGAAATAACTCGCTTATTTCTTCGCCCTTCTTAACATTCCACCGTTGAATTATGTCTAATTCGCTCCGGTTAATGTTTATTGTGAAAAACTTTTTACAAAGTCTTATGAAGTCGTGAGTCATATATAATATTTTTTCCTGTGCCGGATTAAGATTAGGTGTATTAATAAAATGTCTTGATATTTCTATTGCTCCGGCTAAACTGTCCGATATGTCTGTTAAGCATACATTCATAAACTAAAATCCTCTTTCATACGTCTACCATATTCAGCTAACAACAACGCTTCTGCAATATTGTCATCAGGCTTTTTGTATTCAACTCTTGATTTAATATTTTTCTTTTGCTGCCTTAGCCATTTGTCGGCTCTTCCGTCAAAAAGCAGATTAACCATTGATATAGATTCTTTTTTAAGATCTTTACTCTCTTTTGACTGGAAACTAAACTGCTTTCTCCAACAATTTTTCATATTTGTTCGAGGTTCAGCTAAAACAAAGGGAATTTCTAAGGTTTGTAGGTTCATTTTGTGAGTGCCGAAAACTTCGTAAGTGATTTCGTTACCCTTGTTTTTCTTACCGCCTAAGAACGGTCGCTCAAGTACCGCAAACGAATTTTTAATATAAGGTTTTAAGAAATCGTTTAAAACTTTCAGATTTTCACGAGGGTATTTTAAAACATCAATAATTTTCATTTTGCTATTTATAATTGCCACGGCTCCGGTACATGCATTATCTATTCCGATCCAGTATCTGTCTTTCATGCTGTTTTTTTCCTCCTGTTATGTCTTTTAACTTTTGTAAGTAAAATTACTCCGTTTTTATTCGATTTTCTGACTTCATCTACTGCGAATATTTCCTCTAATAAAGCATCAGAATCATTTTTAAATTCTTTTCTTACGACTTCGATGTTATGGGGTGTAACTCTTGCCGTAATTACTGACAGGTATTCGATTGCTCGTATGTCAAAATCAAGCTGTTTGAGCAGATTGTCCATTTTAAGCACTCCATTTGTTTGTAATTCTCTGAAATTCTTTTTGGAAAGCTAATTCTACAATTTTAACTTCGCCTTCTCTGTGTTTTGCTACGATAATCTCAATAATTCCTTTTTTAGTGCTGTTTTTATCGTAGTATTCGGGTCTGTGACAGAATAAAACGATGTCAGAATCCTGCTCAATACTTCCCGAATCTCTTAAGTCTGAAAGCATCGGGCGTTTTTCTCCTCTTGTTGACGGCGCACGTGAGAGCTGATTCAAGCAGATAATAGGCACGTTTAATTCTTTGGCAAGTATTTTTATATCCCGGGTCAATTCAGTCGTTTTCTGATAAAGGTTTTGTGTATTATTTTTTGAAGAAATTAAGCCGAGATAATCAATAATCAGAACATCAAGCCCCTTATCTTTTTTATGTTTCAAAGCCTGTATGCGAATGTCATCAATTGTCATTCTTGATTCATCTATGACTACAAAGGGAAGCGGTTTTATAACATTTTTAAAAGTGTCGGCATATTTATTTTCTTCGGATTCTGTAAGTTTTCTGCCTCTGATCTTGCTGCCGTCAATCCCTGCTTTATTCGCTACCATTCTGTTAATTAAGGCAAGTGCTTTCATTTCGAGTGATATAAACAGGCATCTTTTGCCCTGTGCAGCAAAGTTTAATAAAAGATTTAAAGCTACGGCGGTTTTACCCATGCCGGTTGCCCCTGCAAGTGTTATATATTCACCCGGGTAAAATCCGTTTATTGTGTCATCAAGTAAATTGTAGCCACTTTGCAGAGATTCAAAACCTTTGTAGTAATCGGTAAAGAAATCATTTAAAAGAGCATCATTAATTTCTACGGATTTTATACCTTTTTTATTAATTAATTTCTTTTGCTGTTCAAGCAATCCCGATAATTCTTCAAAAGTTTTTGCGTTCTGTATTGATTCTTTTGTTTTTGACAGTAAAGATTTTTCGTAATCGTTAATCAGAATATTTGCGTAATATTGCCAGTTTGCATCGGAAATATAATCCGCCTGAATTTCCTGAATAATATTAAAAAATAATTGTTCTTTTCCCGCCGGGAAAATATATTCTTCATTCGTTAATTTTAAACTTTTCGTTAAAAGAAAGATTTGTTTCAGGTTTTCGCTTGAAAAGTGTCTTTCATCAATAACATTAAATATTTTATTTGTTGCAGTTTCACCGCACATAAGCATTGATAATATGGTTTTTTCGGAATTATACCGGGCTGTATTCGTCATTGTCTGTTCCTCCCTTGTTTTGATTGTTAGTTCCGTTTCTTAATTCAAAAATTCCTGCATAATTAAAGGCGAATGACTGCTCTATAATTTCTTTAGCTTTTAGCGGATCAGAATCAGATAATTTTAAAAGCTTCTTACAAAAGGCTTTCAAGCCTGTATCTGTGTACTTTTTTTCTTTACGCTGTTTTTTATAATCCAACCATTCAACTACTAAAGGGATAAAATCTTTATTTTCAAAAAATTCTTCTGTAATTTTTATTTCATTATTATCATTATTGTTAGTTGTCAGGTCTTTGTCAGGTCTTTGTCTTTTGCTTTGTCGTTGTTTTTCAGTCGATTGGTAAGACTGCCAATTTACAATACTTATAAGCCTTCCTGTCTTTGTCGATTCGTTTGTCAAAAAATCAAGGTTTCTGAATCTTTCGATGGCTGTTCGGACATTCCTTATACTGATGTCTGAACCCGCCTTCTTTGCTATGTTTTCAAGACTTGTTATAAATTGACCTGAATTAACTTTGAATTTTACGCCCTGCCACTCCCATTCGTTCGGCTCATGATTAGCCATGAGCAGCAATGTTATAAGAATGGTTTTTTGTTTTGCATTTGACTTTGTCCATATAGGCTTAATAAGAAGTTCTCTATATAGTGAAACCCAACCGCTCATTTAATAAGCCTCCTGCTTTCTAAATTTAAGTAATTTTTAACTACGTTCTGGAAGATTTGTTCAACTTCTTCCTTGTTTTCGAGGCAGGATTTTGCTATACTGGAATTAAGATTTTTTAATGCTCTCCTGCCAAAGGGGAGTTTGTTTTTTTGCATAATTAAGCAAGCCTTTCTTTCAAAAGAAAATTCATAAGGTTTTCTTTGATAAAAAGTACACGTCTGCCTAATCGGGGAAAGGAATCGTGTGAAAATTCTTTTCTGTGGATTCTCATGTAAATAGCCCTTTTACTCGTTTTTAAAAGGCTTGCTGTTTCTTCTACGCTTAAAAGTGTTTTGTCCATATAAAAACCTCGTGTTTTCTGGTCTACATAACCATTTAACACGAGGTTTCAGAACTTTTCAGTTATAAATATAATAAGGTTTTAGTTAGGCTTGCAAAATCCCTGTTTACCTTACTATGAATTGATTATAGTGTATTAAAAATAAATTTTGTTTCTCCAATTATTTTAAGAAATGGTTTTCTTTTAGAATTTAATTTTAACTTTTTGTTATTCAAATCATGTACAAGTTGTTTAAAGTTATTAAAATCTGAAGAATTGTATATTTTTTCTCCCAGTATATTTTTATAAAAATCTTTAATAGCATGTAATTTATCAGGGTTTTTCATTATATATTCAAATAATTTGAATATATTTGAATTGGTTGTTTTGAAGTTTATCTCCTTTTTGCTTTTATAAACTTTTCCTGTGTCGGTATTGAGAGAAATATTTTTAATTGTTATTAAATTTTTTTCCGATGTTCCTTCCGGTTTTATATTTTCGACTAATTCCGGCATGATGTTTTGAGATTGTTCAGCATCAGGATTTTTGTCAGGTTCTTTGTTTTCCGATAATTCTGATGATTGATTGTTTTTAAGTGAAGTAATCATATTAAGTCTTGTTGGAGAAAAAAAAGGCAACGTAAGAATTATTGTTAAATTTTCATTTAAAAAATTGCAAAAATCCTGATCAATTACTAAATAACAATTTTTAATAATTTCATCGCATTTGTCGGCAAGCATTTGAGAATAATCAGCAATAGACATAATACCTTCAAATCCATTTTCATTATAACTCTCAATTAGTTCCGCCAGTGTTGGGTTTATACGTTCTGGCGGCTTTCTATAAAGTAAATGCCTTTTATTTTGAATATTGTCGTTAATTTGGTCTAAAATTGATATTTGATTTTTATAAAAATCCTCTATTTTTTTATTTGAAGATTCTTTGTCATTGGCATAACTTCTAGAAAAAGGTGAAGCACTCATCATCGAATGTTTATCAGAATTATTGCTAATTTTTATCTCCATTTTGTTTTTAATTTTTAATTTTAACGCTATAATATGCTGCCGATTAAAACTTAAATCTAAGCCTAAATCATAAGCCTGTGTTAATAACGCACAATTTTCTATAAAATTATTGCCAAAAACAGTTTTTAAATTATTTATTTCAAACTCGCTCTGCTTTTCAGAAACAAGTTTAGATACAATATTTATAAGAGCCTGATTAATTTTTTTTTCGTCAAGCTTTTCGCTTGTTTTTTCGGTTAAATCATTAGATAATGTATTCATAAATATAAATCCTATATTTTAATTAAGTAATCCCTGACCCGCAAAAGTTTTGGGATTATTTTTTATTTTACTACTGACAAAACAATTTATAAACTAAATTCAGAAATAGTTTTATCCTTCATATCGTCATTAATTCCGATATATCTAAGCGTTACGCTTGGCGCTGAATGGTTAAAAATATCTTGAAGAATTGCAACATCTTTAAACTGCTGATAGTGCCAGTATCCGAAAGTCTTTCTTAAAGTATGTGTTCCGATTTTATCCGCAATTCCTGTGGCTTTTACTGCTGTATTAATAATCCTGTAAGCTTGCATCCTTGTCAAAGGTTTATTAGTTCCGTTCCTGCTAACAAATAAGAAGCTGTCAGCGGTCATATTATCAATGTATTTATCGAAGCAGGTCTTAAGTGTAGGATTAATAAAAAAACGCTTGTTCTTGCCTGTCTTGGCTTCCTTAATTTCAATATGTGTTTTATCTTTTACATCAGATACACGCAATTTTAATAAATCTGATATTCTTAAACCTGTGTTAATTCCGGCAACAAAAAGTAAAAAATCACGATAGCCGCTTTTAAGAAGTTCATTTTTTGTTTTTCTGATAAAATCTTTATCTCTTATAGGTTGGACAAGTTCCATTTTTTAATTTCCTCCAATTTGTATCGAATATATAACATTCAAAGTAGTTAATCAATACATTAAAGCACATTCGTTAATTTTTAATATTCATAAAATAGTCAATAATGTTTTCCGTGTTTAACTTTTGGCTATTTTAGTCAATGTTACTCAATTACCATTCTGTAACATTCAGGTTATTTCCAGATAATATTTTTTTTGATAGTTTCAAGATAAACTTCAAGACTTTCTTTTTCAGCATC
>Ga0209417_1002606_pt1 | contig 26914 bp, 23 predicted proteins | sample RifGroF2_FD_184002 | JGI IMG/M metagenome (GOLD analysis project Ga0209417, IMG submission 184002) | Groundwater microbial communities from Rifle, Colorado, USA - Groundwater F2 (SPAdes) (version 2) | ecosystem: Environmental > Aquatic > Deep subsurface > Groundwater | place: Rifle, Colorado... | reverse complement strand
AATTTTTTCGAAATTCCCGCCTGCCGGCGAGGCAGGAAACTCGAACCCTGAATTTCCTTGCCAAAAATTTCCCTCAATCAACGGCTACCAAAGGAAATTTTTGGAGGAAATTCGGATTCCCCGCCTACCGGCGAGGCAGGTCAAACAAGAATTTCTCAAAAATTTTAATTCTTCAGTGATTTCAAGTTAAAATGTTACAGGGCTTGCTTTTCTTAGTATTTTTAGCTATGATTTAAGCATAAGTAAATTTTAAGCGATTTAAATTTATGGTAAAAATTATTATTGTTGAGGATGATCCGATGATTTCTGAAATATACCAGAAAAAGTTTGCGGACAGCGGGTATGAAGTTTTGACGGCTGACTCGGGAGAAAAAGCGGTGAGTCTCAATAAGACTGAAAAAATCGACATAATGCTTCTGGATCTTATTATGCCAAAAATGGATGGTTTTGAAGTTTTGCAAAATGTTCGTGGAGGGGAATATAATCCGGAAATGAAAATTTTTGTTTTTAGTAATCTTAGCCAGAAAGAAGACCAAGACAAAGCAATGAAACTGGGCGCGGATGGTTTTATTATAAAAGCTGATTATACGCCATCGGATTTGGTCAAAGAAATATCGCGCAGAATGAACCAGAATATTGAAAGTAAAAAAAATGAAGCTTTGCAAAATGGAGATGAAAAATTGTCCAAAAAAAAGCAAGAAAATAGTCAGAAGAAAATTCTTTTCATCGAAGACGAAGAAATTTTTTTAGAAATGTTTGGACAAAAACTTCGCCAAGACGGTTACACAGTAGAAACAGCTAATAATGGTGCTTGGGGTCTCAAGGAAGCTTTGAGTAAGGACTTTGATTTATTTATAATTGATATGATGATGCCGGCGATGACGGGCGATGAGATAATTGAAAAATTGAAATTGGAAGAAAAAACCAAAAATATTCCAATTATTGTTTTTAGCGCTTCAGTGGAAGAACATATTGAACAAAAAGTTAAAGAAATGGGAGCCAATGAATTTTTTGTGAAAACCAAGATAATTCCAAGTGAACTTTCCAAAAAAGTTGGGGAACTATTAGAAAGTTACGAAAATAAAACTAATTAAAGCGAATTAGAACTAATATTATGAAACGGATTTTAATTTCAGAGACTCCAAATTTAATTGGCCAAAAAGTCAAGCTTTCCGGCTGGGTTTCTGTTCGACGCGATCATGGCAAACTTATTTTTATCGATCTGCGCGATCGTTCAGGAATAATTCAAATGGTGGTCATTCCGGACAAGGTGGAGGCGCATCAAATTTCCAAAGAAGTTCGCAGTGAATATGTAATAACAGTTGAAGGATTGGTGAAAGAACGGCCGGGTGGACAAGAAAAAAATGAAAATCCATTAGGTAGAGTGGAACTTGAGGTGGAAAAGATGGAGATAATTTCTCGGGTGGAAGGAGAGTTGCCATTTGATGTTTCAAAAAAAGATCTGGATGTAAATTTGAATACTCTTTTGGATAATCGAAACTTGTCACTTCGAAATAAAAAAGTCAATGATATTTTCAAAGTTTATTCGCAAATTTTGAAATCTTATGGAGAGGTGATGAGAGAAAGAGGTTTTTTAGAAATAAAAAGCCCGAAAATTCTTTCTGCTGCCACGGAAGGTGGAGCGAATTTTTTCAAAATAAAATATTTCAAACGAGAAGCCTATCTGGCGCAAAGCCCACAATTTTACAAACAAGCTGGTGTCGGTGCTTTTGAACGAGTGTTTGAAATCGGCACAGTTTTTCGCGCCGAACCGCACTTCACCACGCGCCATGTCAATGAATATACAGGGCTGGACGCGGAAATGGGCTTTATTGAAAATTTTTCTGAAATTATGGATGAGTTAGAATTAGTGATGAAAAGAATTATAAAAGATGTCAAAGAAAAATGCGCCAAAGAACTGGCGGAATATGAAAGTGAAATTTCGGTGCCGGAAAATTTTCCGCGGATAAAATTGGTGGAAGCTTTGGAAATTCTCAAAAAAGAATATAACAAAGAAACAGAAGGAATTGATATCGATCCGGAAGGAGAAAGGTTGATTTGCGAATGGGCCAAAAAAACTTATGATAGCGATTTTATTTTTATTACACATTATCCCGCCAGTGCCAAGCCATTTTATACAATGCCAAGCAGTGACGACCCGCAATTTACCGAAGGTTTTGATTTGCTTTTTCGCGGAGTGGAAATTGCAACGGGTAGTCAAAGAATTCATAATTATCAGCAATTAGTAAATAATATTAAAAAACATAAACTTAATCCGGAAGATTTCAAAGATTATTTGGAAGTTTTCAAGCTGGGTATGCCGGCGCATGGCGGTTGGGGATTGGGATCAGAGCGCATTGTGCAAAAAATTCTTGGCATTGCTTCAATCAAGGAAGCCATTCTTTTCCCGCGCGATGTGAAAAGATTAGCGCCGTAATATAATAGTCCCAGCATTAATTTCAACAAAATAAACAATAGGTGAAAAAACACAAAGAAAAATTAGATGAGAATAAAATAAAGTTGATGACATTTATCACTTTCATAATGGGATTTGCGCAGGCTATTCTCATTTATGTGATGTCGTCGTATTTCAAGTTGGCAATCGGCACGGAAAATGTGGGAATTTTCTATGCGGTTTCCTACATAATATTTTTAGTCATTCTTCTTAATTTACATAAAGTCGTGAGGGTCTTGGGTAAGGCTAATGTTTTTTATTTTTCTCTTTTTGCTAAACTGATTGTTATTTTTGGTTTGATTTTATTGGAACCTTCAAAAGCCGGAATGATACTGATGATTTTATATATAATTTTGGGTCATATTGAATGGGTAGCGCTTGATTTGATTATTGAAGGTGTTTCTACGGATCGAATGTCGGGAAGGATTCGCGGAGTGCATCTGACTATTCTTAACGCCGGATTTTTATTTGGTCCTTTTGTTTCAACTTATATTTTGGATAATATGGGCTTTCATGGAGTTTTCGTTTTTTCTTTGATTTTGAATATTTTTGTTTTTATTTTCGGGCTGATTGGGCTACGCAGTGTCAATGATAAATTTGAGCAGAAATTGAAGGTAGCAGATATTTTGAAAAAAGTTTTCGCCAGAAAAAATATTATGCGGATATATTATATTTCTTTTGTGCTGGAATTTTTCTATGCCTTGATGGTTATTTATACTCCGATTTATCTAGTTAATCTTGGTTTTTCTTGGAGCGATATCGGAAAGATTTTTTCTGTGATGCTTATTCCTTTTGTGATTTTTCAATATCCCGCGGGGCTATGGGCGGACAAGAAAATTGGAGAAAAAGAACTTTTATTTTTTTCACTTTTAGCAATGGGAGTTTCAACAATGCTAATTTATTTTATGGGAGCAGGCAGTGTTGTGAAATGGGCGCTGATTTTATTTACCACTAGAATCGGCGCGTCACTAATTGAAATTATGCGAGATTCCTATTTTTACAAAAGAATTGATTGCCGAGATGTGGATGTGGTTGATTTCTTCCGAACTTCTATGCCCGTAGCCTATATTTTTGCAACTATTCTTTCTTCTTTTGTTTTTTTATTTTTGCCGGTAAAATTTGTTTTTGTGCTCACGGGACTAATTGTTCTTTCCGCACTTTGGCCAGCATATCATCTTGCTGACAATAAAAGTGAAAAAGAAATAGGAAAATGTTAGGATATGAGAAGGAAATAAAATTGAAAAAAACAGGTCAGGGCCTGTTTTTTTGTGGCTTGAATTGTTGGGGGGTTGGTGGTAGTATGAGAATGTAATGAAGGAGCAAAAAATGGATTAGTAAGTATTATAAATACATATTAGATTTACCCTGTAGTCAGCTTGGCTGTACTTCAGGGATAAGTATTAAAAATAAAAATATGACAACAAGAAAAAGTGAAGACAAAAACATCCGCAAGATCACAAGAGTAGGAAAAACAAGCTTGGCTGTCACTATTCCAATTGAGATGTATAAGGAATTGGGATGGAAAGAAAAACAGAAGGTGGTTGTGAAAAGAGTGGCTGGTGGGATTATAATTAAGGATTGGAAGAAATAAATTGTGATTTAATAATAAATTATGTTTGAACAATCATTTAAAAATATAGACAATATTCTTCATACTGATTCCGGTTGCGGGACGGAGTTGGATTATGTTGAGCAAACTTCTTGGATTTTGTTTTTGAAATATCTGGATGATTTGGAAGAAGACAAGAAAAAATCTGCTACTTTGTCGGGCAAGAAATATAAATATATTTTGTCGTCTGAATTTCGTTGGGATACTTGGGCTTGTCCGAAAGATGCAAATGGCAAATTAGATCACGACAAAGCTTTGAGCGGAGATGACTTGAATGATTTTGTGAATAACAAACTTTTTCCCCATCTCAAAAAATTCAGATCAGAAGAACCGAGCACTATTGAATATAAAATTGGGGAAATTTTTCATGAACTAAAAAACAAAATTTCCAGCGGATATAAACTGCGAGAAATTTTAAATGTTGTGGACGGAATGCATTTTCGGCTTTATGAAGAAAAACACGAGCTCTCTCATCTCTATGAAGCCAAGATTGCCAAAATGGGAAACGCCGGGCGAAATGGTGGAGAATATTATACACCTCGTCCGCTCATTAGAACTATTGTGAGAACAGTTAATCCGAAAATCGGTGAAACAGTCTATGACGGCGCTTGTGGAAGCGCGGGATTTTTGGTTGAAGCCTACAACTATCTAACCCAAAACCAATCCAAACTTTCTTCCAAAGAAATGGATATTTTGCAAAACAAAACTTTTTTTGGCAAAGAAATTAAAGGTTTGGCGTATATTATCGGGATAATGAATATGATTTTGCATGGCGTTGAAGCGCCGAACATTAGGCATATGAATACTTTGGCGGAAAACATCAATGATATCCAGGAAAAAGATCGTTATAATGTGATTTTGGCCAATCCGCCTTTTGGCGCAGGTATTGGTAAAGAAATTCAACAAAATTTTCCCATCAGAACCGGCGAAACAGCTTTTCTTTTTCTGCAACATTTCATCAAAATTCTAAAAGCCGGCGGGCGAGCGGGAATTGTCATCAAAAATACTTTTCTTTCCAACACTGACAATGCTTCTGTTTCGCTTCGCAAATTGCTTTTGGAAAATTGTAATCTGCATTCAGTTTTAGATTTACCCGGTGGCGCTTTTCAAGGTGCGGGAGTGAAAACTGTGATCTTGTTTTTTGACAAGGGAACTCCCACCAAGAAAATTTGGTTTTATCAACTGAATCTTAATCGCAATCTTGGCAAGACAAATTCTTTGAACGAAAAAGATTTGGAAGAATTTGTGAAATTGCAAAAGACAAAAGCTAACAGCGCCAATTCGTGGTCGCTGGATGTTTCTAAAATAGATCAAAATACTTTTGATATTTCTGTTAAAAATCCGAATAAAAATGACGAGGTGGTTTTAAGAGAGCCAAAAGAGATTTTGGAAGAAATTTGGAATTTAGATAAAGAAAGTGAGAAGATTTTGGAAAATATTAAAAAAATTATTTAGAATATGAGAATAGAAGAAATAAAATCAATAAAATATGTTAGAAATTTTTTAGATTTCAATGGCAATAATATTTTTTTACATAAAAAAGAAAGAAAAAACGAAAGAACAATTTTCGATCTTTTTGGTAAGGTAGTTATTTATGCACCCAATGGGATAGGTAAAACAAATTTAAGCAGATTGTTTGATTATATTTCTAGTGCAGGGGAAAAAGAACTTAAAGAGCTGTTGTCTTATGAAGCAAATAACGATGATGGCAAGTTAAATTTTTCTATTTGTATTGATAAGAATGTAATTAATAAATCAAATTTCAAGACAATAGAAAATAAAAAATTATTAAATAATTTATACGTCTTTAATTCCGACTATATTGAAGCAAATATTAAATGTGATAATTTTTCCAAAAAAAATATTAATGGCACAATCTCGATTCCTTTAGGCAAGGAAAATATAAAAATAAGAACTTTCGAGTCTGATATATCACAAAAAAATACGAATAGAAAAAACATCAAAGATTTATTGATTAATTCGTTAGATATAATAAAAAAAGATCTCAAACATAATAAATATAAAGGAAGTGATTTAAGCATATGGCAAGAATTTTCTTTCAATAAAATTATCAATGAAAATTTTGAGATTACCATTCCTCTCAAAAAGGATGAGTTTGGTTCTTGCGAGGATAAATTTAAAAAGATTAAAGGATTTAATGAGTCGGATAAGCTTCAAATGAAATTTGTAGAAATATCACAAGACAAAATTGATAATCTGGATAGTATTTATGAACTTTTGGAGGAAGAGAAGGTGTTTACGGTACTTAATAAACAAACTGAGGAAAATATATCTTATATTACTGAAAATTGGATTAATCAGGAATTACTAAAGACTGGTATTGAAAAAAGTGAGGAGGACAAGAAATGCCTATTATGTAAAAGAAAAATAGATGATTCCGTAACAAATTTATTTTTAAAATATAAGAATTATTTTGAAAATGAAAAAGGTAAATTTGATACAAAAATAATTGAATTTCAATTAGATTTAGAAGTTTTAAAAAAAGATTTGTCTTCAATTAATAATAATTTACAAAATAAAGCTGAAGACTTTGTGGATAGTTTTGCAATTAAACAGAATTGGCAGGAGCTTTTAGTTGAAACAATCTTAGATGAAATAGAGAAAATAAAAAAAATGCTTGAATTTAAAAAAATAAATCCTGAAATTTCTATAAAATATATAGATGACAAAAATGAAGAAAAATTTGTGCTAAATGAAAACAAATTAGAATATGTAAATAATCCAAAAACAAAAATAGAAGAAATAAACAAAAAAATCAAAAAAAACAAAGAACTTATTACAATTATAAATAAAAATATAGACAGTAGCAGTACAAGAGAAACAGAATTAAGAAAAAGAATTGGACAAAAATATCTTTTTGATTTTTATACGAACAACAAAACTGATTTCGATAAAATTGCAATATTTAATGAAGAGTTAAGAAATATAAAACGAGAACTAGATATAGAAAAAGATAAATTACCCAACGCTGATGCTCTTCCAAATATTGTTTTTCTTTTTAATAAATTTTTACACGATTTTATAGGTTTGAAGAAATATACGGCCGACATTATAGATAACTCAATCTCCTTAAAATTAAATAATAAAGATATTTCAAAAGAAACAAAAAGAATCAGTGAAGGAGAAAAAACTATGATAGGGCTCTGCTATTTTCTCGCAGCTAGCATCCAAAAATTTGATAGTCCTGACAAATATAAAAATTCGATTTTTATAATAGATGATCCAATCTGTAGCACTAGCTATGGAAACTTTTTTGGAATTTGCAATCTCTTGCAAGAGTTTGAAGAAGACATTTATGAGAAACTTTGGAAAAACGAAGAAAAGCCAAAAAGTCAAAAAATAGTACTGACTCACAATACCCAATTTTTCAATATGATAAGAGCTAATATTTTCAAAGAAAAAGCTCTTTATTTTATGCTAAATAAAAAAGAACTTAAAAATATTCCAAATGAAAAACTAATTTCTGAATTTGAAACAGCACTTTGCAGAATTTATGAAGCCTCAAAAGAAGAAAGTTGTAATGAAAATATTGGCAATGACATGAGAAGATTCTTTGAAACGCTAAGACATTTTTATGGCTTGCATCAATTTGAAGCTGCTTCTTTGGTGACTATTTTCCCAAATTTTAATAAAAATAATCATAAAATATTTTATTCAGCTATAAATTATTATAGTCACGGAAATCCTGAAGAAAACACAGACCCACTTCCGCCAGAAAATATTACAGAATTATTAAAGGAATTTGTTGAACTGATTGAACAATCTCAGTTTAAAAGTCTATGGACTAAAATTAAAAAATATTATGAAAACTGACTGGCAGACAAAAAAACTTAGTGAGGTTTGTGATTTTTATAATGGATTATGGAAGGGTAAAAATCCTCCGTATATTAAAGTCGGAGTTATAAGAAATACAAATTTTACAAGAGAAGGTAATTTGGATGATTCCGATATTGCTTATTTAGAAGTTGAAAAAAAACAATTTGAAAATAGAAAATTGATTTATGGTGACATTATTCTCGAAAAATCTGGTGGAGGACCAAAGCAACCAGTAGGGCGTGTTGTTATTTTTAATAAAAAAGACGGTGATTTCTCTTTCAGTAATTTCACTTCTGCGATAAGAATTAAAAATTCAAGGGAATTATATTTCAATTTTCTGCATCGATTTTTATTTTTTTCTTATATTTCTGGTATTACTGAAAAAATGCAAAGTCACTCTACTGGAATTAGAAATCTTGATTCAAAATTATACAAAAGTATTGAAATCTCACTCCCACCCCTCCCCGAACAACACCGCATCGTGAAAATTTTAGATGAGGTTTTTGAGGGGATTGAAAAAGCGAAAAAAAATGCGGAAAAGAATTTAAAAAATTCTAAAGAAATTTTTAAGTCTTATTCACAAAATATTTTTGAAAATTCAGGAAAAAATTGGGAGGATAAAAAATTAGGAGAAATATTAGAGATTGAAAGAGGAGGATCACCAAGACCAATACAGAAATATTTAACAAGCGAAGCGGATGGAATCAACTGGATAAAAATTGGTGATACTAAAAATGTAGATAAATATATTTTTAAAACAAACCAAAAAATAAAACCCGAAGGATTAAAAAAATCTAGAATTGTAAATATTGGGGATTTCATACTTTCAAATTCAATGAGTTTCGGTAGACCATACATTATGAAAATATCAGGAGCTATCCACGACGGATGGTTGGTTTTGAGAGAAAAAAATAAAAATATAATAGATAAAGATTATTTATATAATATTTTAGGTTCTCCGTATGTCTTTAATCAATTTGATAAGCTTGCGGCAGGCTCTACGGTAAGAAATTTAAACATATCTTTGGTTTCTATTGTGAGGATACCATTGCCTCAAATTACAGAACAAAAATCCATAGTCGCCAAACTTGACGCGCTTTCGGCTGAAACTAAAAAACTGGAAGCGATTTATCAGCAAAAACTGGCGGATTTGGAGGAGTTGAAAAAATCGGTGCTCAAGAAAGCCTTTGCGGGGGAAGTATGATTTTTCAAACAACAAATTGATATAAAATATGGCTATTCTAAGCTATAAAATTAGTAATTTCAATTACTCGTATAATGCATTATACTACAAACACATAATTGTAGTATAATTAAATATATATGAAAAAATTAGAAGGAGAGCTAAATGATTGCTATTAGGCGTTAAGCAAATATATTTTTATGAATAAAAAAGAATTAGTTGATTTTATTTTGCAAATACCATCAGAAACCAGAGCTATTGAATTCAAAAGACTTGGAAGTAGAAATGAGGTTATTGATAAAACACTTCAAACAATTATTGCAATGGCTAATACGGACGGAGGAACTATAATCCTTGGTGTTGATGATCCTGAAAAAACAACGAAGATGGGTTTGGATAGAATTTATGGGATAGAAGAAAATTTGGAATTATTTGATGAATTGGGACATTCTGTAAAAAAAATTATTCCTCCCATTTCTAATATATGGCCTCCTCAGCTGGTACAAATTGATGGAAAAGAAATTCGCATCGGACTCTTGCATATTCCAAAGGTTATTGATAATTTTCGTAGTTTTGAAAACCATGTTTATATTCGCCAAGAAAAAGGCAATAAAATGTTGAATCCTCAGGAAATAGTCCACTTCTCATATATAAAAGGTTTTGAAAGAGCCGATAGAGAGTTGGTTGAGGTGGAATTTTATTTATTAAAATCTAATTATTATGAATCTTGGAGAAAGAAGAGGGGAATAGAGCAGGATGATATTGAAATTATTTTAGAGAAAACAGGACTAGCAAGAAAAAATAATGATGGAAAAATTCTTCCGACAAGAGCAGCAACAATGTTGTTTTCTGAATTTCCCAGTGATTTGTTGGATACGAAATGTGCCATCAGGGTTTTTCAATATGATGGCAATCTGGAAACAATATCTGAAACATTGAATTTGATAGGAAATCCAAAAACCATTGGCGGTCCAATGATAAAGCAAATAAGCGATGCTCATGAATATGTTTTAAATCTATTGAGAACAGGAATCAGAGTCCCATCTGGTTTTGTGACACAGTTTAGGGTGCCGGAAAGAGCAATAAAGGAAGCAATTACAAATGCGGTTATTCATCGTGATTATCATACAAAACGAGATATTGAAATTAAAATTTTTGAAGACAGGATTGAAATTGAGAATCCTGGATTATTGCCGTTCAACATAACACCTTCAAATATAGGAATTGAAAGATCCTTGGGTTATAGGAATGATTTACTGGTGAAGGCATTGAGAGAATTTCCCGATCCGCCAAATCTTGATCAAAATGAAGGCGTACGTGCGATGCGTCAACTTATGCATGAGGGAAATCTTTACCCCCCAATATTTCTTACTTATCCCATCTTGCAAGATGCTACAAGGGTGGTGCTTTTTAATGAAAAAGCACCTGGGGAATGGGACAAAATCTCTACATATCTTGGAAAAAATAAATATATTGCAAACAAAGAGGCTAGAAAAATTTTACTTATTCAAGACACAGCAAAAGTATCTCGACTTTTGAATCTCTGGACAAAAAAAAGATTACTGACTAAGATTGTTCCTCAAAGCGGATCCAAGAGAAATGTTAGATATCGATTGCCATCTCAAGATGAGAAAATTCTATTTGCATCAGGCCAAAACAAATAGAAACAATAATCCTTTATTTAAAGGAAAAAGCAGCTATTTTATTTGCATAATTTGAGTAAAACACCAAATAATAAGAATTTTATGAACGAATCAGAAACAAGAGCAGAATATATTGACCCAAAACTGAAAAGCAGTGGTTGGGGAGAAATTGAAGGATCAAAAGTCTTGCGAGAGTTTCGCATTACCGACGGAAAAATTCAAACTGGCGGACTGCGAGGTAAACCGGAAATTGCAGACTATATTTTAGTGTATAAAAATCGCAAGATTGGCGTGATTGAAGCTAAGGCGGAAAATCTTGAGGTTGGGGAGGGAGTGGCGCAGGCCAAGGCTTATGCAGAAAAATTAGAAATTGATTATACCTATTCCACTAATGGCAAAGAGATTTATGAAATGTCACTCGCAAACGGAGAAGAAAAAAGCGTGATTGATTTTCCAACACCTGACGAACTTTGGAACAAAACTTTTTCTGACTGGAATGAATGGAAAGAAAAATTTTCCAGCGTGCCAAATGAGGGTGAATATGGAAAGCGTTATTATCAAGAAATTGCGATCAATAATGTTGTAAACGCAGTGGCGGAAGAAAAAGACCGAATACTTTTGACGATGGCGACCGGAACAGGAAAAACGGCAGTGGCTTTTCAAATTGCTTGGAAAATTTTTCAAACTCGTTGGACTTTGAAACGAGATGGTGCGCGCCGACCAAGGATTTTATTTTTAGCCGATCGTAATATTTTAGCTGATCAAGCATTTAATGCTTTTTCCGCTTTTTCAGAAGATGCGTTGGTGCGAATTAATCCGTTAGACATTCGTAAAAAGGGCGGAGTGCCAATGAGTGGCAGTGTCTATTTTACAATCTTTCAAACTTTTATGAGTGGTCCGAACGGAACACCATATTTTGGAGATTATCCGGCAGACTTTTTTGATTTTATTATTATCGACGAATGTCATCGAGGCGGAGCCAATGACGAAGGTAATTGGCGCGGAATTTTGGAATATTTTTCGCCGGCAGTTCAACTCGGACTTACTGCCACGCCAAAGCGAAAAGACAATGTGGATACATACAAATATTTTGGTGAACCGGTTTATGTTTATTCACTCAAAGAAGGAGTGAATGACGGTTTTTTGACGCCATTTAAGGTAAAAAGAATTCAGACTACACTGGATGAATATGTTTATACTTCGGATGATCAAATAGTAGAAGGGGAAGTAGAAGAAGGAAAGATTTATGAAGAGGCAGATTTTAACAGAATTATTACCATTAAAGAGCGTGAAGCAAAAAGGGTGCGCATACTATTAGATGAGATTAATCAAAATGAAAAAACAATAATTTTTTGCGCTAATCAAGATCATGCTTTGGCTGTTCGTGATTTGATAAATCAAATGAAAGAAAGTAAGGATTCGAATTATTGCGTGCGGGTGACGGCTAATGATGGCGCGCGCGGAGATCAATTTTTGCGGGACTTTCAGGATAATGAAAAAACTATCCCAACGATTCTCACAACCTCACAAAAACTTTCCACCGGAGTGGATGCGCGAAATGTCAGGAATATTGTTTTGATGCGACCGGTAAATTCAATGATTGAGTTCAAGCAAATAATTGGACGCGGAACCAGACTTTTTGACGGAAAGGAATATTTTACTATTTATGATTTTGTGGATGCCTATCATCATTTTTCTGATCCCGAATGGGATGGTGATCCAATAGACGAAACTACAGAAAAAGAGTCAAAAGAGTTTGAATATCCAAAAGAAGCAAAAGATACGAGCTTGATTATAAAAGATGAAAATCAAGAAGAGCCAAAAAGAAAATTGAAAATAAAATTACGCGACGGCAAAGAACGAGAAATTCAGCATATGATTTCTACTTCATTTTGGAGTGCGGATGGCAAGCCAATTTCTGTGGAAGAATTTATGGATAATATGTTTGGCACAATGCCGGAATTTTTCAAAAGCGAAGAAGAATTGAGAAAAATTTGGTCAAATCCAACAACTCGCAAAGCTTTTTTGGACAGTATTGCCGAAAAAGGTTTTGGCAAAGACGAATTGGAGACATTGCAAAAAATGATCGACGCCGAGCAAAGTGATTTGTTTGATGTTTTAGTTTATATTTCTTTCTTAACTCCGACAATTTCCAGAACGCAAAGAGTGGAACAATCAAAGAATAAGATTTTTGAAAAATTGGACGAAAAACAAAAAGAATTTTTAGATTTTGTTTTGAATAAATACGAAGAAAAAGGAGTGGAAGAACTTGATGAAGAAAAATTGCCAATTCTTTTGAATCTGAAATATCATGCGATTGCCAATGCGGAACAATCGCTTGGGGATGTTGAGAAAATCCGCGCAATGTTTTTTGGATTTCAAGAAAATTTATATGCCAAAGCAGAAAAGGAGTATGTTTATAAATTGAAATAATTTAGTACATACTTACCTAAAAAATAAGCTTTGAAAGAAATAAAATTTTTCAAATCACTCACTTGCGTTTTTGAGGAGAGGTCAATTTGTTTTCGGGTTAAACTAATTAATAATTTCTAATATATAAAAATTATGACAACAATTATATTGATTGTAATTATTGTAATTGCAATAATCAATTATCTTATAATAAGAACGATAAAAGTTGAAATTGAAAGTATAAAAAAAGATTCGTTGATTATAAATGAAAACAAGGAGAAAGAAACTGCATGTAATATACAAGGTATGATTAGCAGTATGCATGACAGTTTGCTTTATGAAATTCAAAAATTAGATGAAAAATTTGATGATATCAAACAAGAAATGAATCCCAACGAAGAATTAAGCAATGACAAGCTTTATGAGGAGGCAAAAAAACTTGTGTTAGAAAGTCGTAAAGCCTCGGCGTCATTCTTGCAAAGAAAACTTAGAATTGGCTATGCGCGAGCGACTCGAATTATAGATATGCTGGAAGAAGAAAAAATTATCAGCCCGGCAGATGAAATGGAGCCAAGAAAGGTTTTGAAATAATAAATTTAAGTGTAGAATGTAGGTGGGTAGGCAGATATCCACCTAAATAAGGAATATCCTTTGGAGGCTGAACCTCCTTGAGGTGTACAAAAGGACAATTCAAAAATGTGGAAGATTAAAGGGGTCAAGTACCTTTTTTAGTCTAAGATGTAAGTAGCATATCACATAACAAGTCTTGAATTTTTATTTGTTGTTTGTAACTTATATTGATTTATAGGCTTAAATAAGGCAAAATAAGCAAAACCAAGCTGAAGTCATTGACTTTTGGCTGGTTTTATGTTAGGATATGTAGTTATAGTTCTTTCAATAAGTCTATTGGAAATTAGCAATAAGATAGGTTATGACTAGTCTTTTTATTGCTAATTTGCAATGGCCAATAATAATAAACACTATCAAAAAAAGGAGTGACTTATGAAAAGAGGAATTTCGTACGCGGCATATAATTATTACCAAAATATGCTTGCGGGATTAGTCTTTGGTGCCTCCTCCCGTTGTTCCGGATCCTCAAATTCTTCGGGTTCTGCCCAACAACCTGAAAGGGTCAGGGTTATGACAGGTTCTGAGTTTTTTTCGGAGATGGGTTGCGATGTTGCGCCCACAACGATTTCTCGGGCGCGGAAAATCGTCGTGATTTTTCCCAGTCAGGAAAAGACGACGGCTACCGCCTATGCGCCGAAAACAAAAGACTCTGGTGTCAGAATCAGTCCAGACACCAATACAAAAAAGGGTCGGGGCGTAGGCTCCAGTCGTCGCTCAAGGCATTGTGTCAAACAGACATTGAAGGCGATGACGCGTTAAAACATCCGTTTTGGTAGGATTTTTTATGAGTTTCACATTGGGAGTTAGCAGATGCTAGCTCCCATTTTTTTTCTATAGATCTTTAGGATCGGAAAATTAGCTTGTCTTGGAAAAAATAGCCAGTTATGATATGATAGGAGGGTAATAAATAAGCTAAATTTATGGCTCTAAGCAAAAAAATATTAAAATATCTGGAGGATAAGAAGTATAAATTTAATATCATTGATCACAAAACCACTTTTACTGCTTGGGACACGGCGCAGACGGAAAAAATAGAACCAAAAATGGTGGCCAAGGCGCTAGTGATGAAAGCGGATAACGATTATCTTTTAGCGTTAATTTCTGGGAATAAAAATCTAGATAAACAAAAACTTTTGAAAACTATAAACGCGCGAAGAAAAAAGCAAGGGCTTAAGAGCGCCAAAAAAATTGATTTTGCCAAGGAAGTCTGGATGAAGAAGAATCTTTTGGGAAAGGTTGGAGCAGTGCCTCCATTTGCAGATCTTCTAAAAATGGAAATTTTTGTGGATAGTTTATTGCTCAAAAATAAAAAAATATATGTTGGATCGGGAGAATATACGGAGTCGTTACTTTTAAATGTAGCTGAATATATTAAAAAAGAAGAAGTGATTAAAGGGAGTTTTAGCAAAAAGAAATAGTTTTATGAAATACCCGCCTCGCGTCGACGAAGCGTCTTCGCGAGTCGAGGCGGGCGAAAGTACGAAAATGGAGTTTAAATGTTTCGTAATTCGGTTATTTCGTAGTTCGTAAATGAGATAACTTAAAAAATAGAATGTATAATGTTAAGACCGAAAAATTTGAAGGGCCGATGGATTTGCTTTTGGAGTTGATTCAGAAGGAAAAACTGGAAATTACCCAGCTAAGCTTGTCCAAAGTTGCTGGTGAATACTTGGATTATATAAAAGACAACCAAAATATCAATTTGGAGCATTTGGCGGATTTTTTGTCTGTAGCATCTCGGCTAATTCTCATCAAATCGCGGGCACTTTTGCCGATGCTGAAATTTAGTGAAGAGGAAGAAGAGGAAATTCAAGACTTGACTCATCAATTGGAAGAATATAAAAAATTCAAGGAAGCTTCGATAAAATTGGGAAAAATTGCCCAGAACGGAAAAATTTGCTATTCTCGAGAAGGATTTACTGATGTCAAAGCGGTTTTTTATCCGCCGGAGGATTTTAATGTTTATGATTTCAAAAAACATTTTCTCGCAATTTTAAGTGAAATTCCGATCATAGAAAAACTTTCCGAGGAAATAGTAAATGAAGTGGTGACACTGGAAGAAAAGATAAACGATTTGGAAATTTTTTTGCGCGAAAAAATTCAATCATCATTTGCTGATTTAGTGGAAAAATCTACGGATAAGGTGGAAGTGATTGTGTCGTTTCTCGCAATGCTGGAAATGATAAAACAAAGACTGATCGAAGTAGAGCAGACTAATTTGTTTGAAGATATAAAACTAAGTTTAAAAAATAACTAATTTATAAAAATGGAAATTGAAAAACTAAAATCAATAATCGAAAGTATATTGTTTATGAGTGGTGAACCGGTGAAAATTTCTCGGATCGCCAAAATTGTCGGAGTAGAAAATCCGGAAGTGGAAAATGCCGTTATGGTTTTGCAAGGCGAATATGCCGGAAATCGTGGAATAATAATAATCAAAAAAGAAGACCAGATTCAAATGGCAACAGCGTCAGAAAATTCGCAGATTATTTCCGAACTAATCAAAAGTGAAATTCAAGAAAGTTTGAGTAAGGCGGCGTTGGAAGTGCTTTCAATTGTAGCTTATCGCGGACCAATTTCTCGGATTAATATCGAAGCGATTCGCGGAGTCAATTGTACTTTCACACTGCGAAATTTGATGATGCGCGGACTTTTGGAAAGAGTGGATAACCCCAATGACAGTCGAAGCTATCTTTATAAAATATCTTTTGAATTTTTGAAAAAACTCGGGCTGGATGATATTTCTAAATTGCCAGATTTTGAGACATTGTCGAAAGATAGTCGGATAGAAAGCGTGATTGTTGGTTAAAATTAGTGAAAAAGAAAATAGAGAATAGTTTAGGAAATAAGAAAAGGGAAAATTGAACTTAAAAACTTTTTTCTAATTTCCAATTCCAATAACAATTTTCCAAATCAATAATGTTTAATATAATTTTTGCAATTTTAATAGTTCCATTTTTACCTATTTTTATGTATGGAAGTTTGGTGCTCAAAGCTGACTATGAAAAAAATATTCCGCTGAAATTTGAGAGCCGAGTACTGGGCGAAGAAAAACAGAAAGAAGAAAAAATCCAATATCAAAGTAAAAATCCCCAAAATCTTATTTTCCAAAATCTTTCTCCTTTGAATGGTAAAAATTTTTCTAATTTGAATGTATGGCGCAAAAAGGATTATGCGGATATGAAAATTTGGGCTGGTTCGTCAGTGGTAATTGATGTTGATAGTGGGATAATTTTGCATTATGAAAATGGCAGAAAACAAACCCAAATCGCTTCACTGACAAAGATTATGACGGCGGTTTTGGTGGTGGAGAACATTCAAAATTTAGAAGAGAGCGTAACAATTACTGCTACTGCCCTTAATGTTGATGGTACGACAGTTGGTTGTCCAACTAGTGTTTTTTGCAATTCAAACAGAATGTTTGTGGGAGAAAAAATAACAGTGCGCAATCTTTTAAAAGCCATGCTCTTGGATAGCGCTAATGATGCGGCGACGGCTTTGGCAATTCATATTGCTAAAACGCCGGAAAATTTTGTAAAAATGATGAACGAAAAAGCGAAAAGTTTAGGATTAAAAGATACCAATTTTTGCACGCCTTCCGGATTAGAAATTGACGGCAAAGAATCCCAGTGCTATTCATCAAGTTATGACATTGCTAGAATTGCAGTTTATTCCTTACAATACGATTTAATTTGGGATATAATGAGAATAGAGGAAGAGCAAATTTATTCGGCGGATGGTAGATATATGCATCAGCTAAAAAACACCGATATGTTGCTTCGAGAAATGCCGAGTTGTTTGGGAGGGAAAACCGGTTTCACTCCGCTAGCAGGAAAATCGCTTCTCACTGTAGCAATTGATCCGAGCGGAAAACATAAAATAGTTTCCGTGATACTTAATGACGAAAATCGCTGGGAGGATATGAAAAAAATGGTGGAGTGGACTTTTGATAATTACGAATGGCGGTAAATCATGCAACATGCAACATGAAACATGTAACATAAATAAAAAAACATAAAATATATAAATGAAACTCATTGTTTCATGCTATATGTTTCATGCTATATGATATGGAGATTTCTCAAATACAAACTATTCCTCAAGTGGTGGATGTGATGAAAATTCTGACTACCGGATTTTTGGCTTTTGTTTTGGCGTTTATTTTGACGCCGTTTTGGACGCACATATTGTATAAATATAAAATCGGAGTAAAAATAAAAGAAAATTCCGTTGATGGAAAAAAGTTAACTTATGTGAATAAATTGCATAATCACAAATCCGGCACGCCAATTATGGGTGGAGTACTAGTGTGGTTTTCTGTAACTGCCCTAGCTTTTGCTTCGCATTATCTTTTCCCTAGTGTTGCTAGTTTTTTTCAAACAAGATTTATCGCTCGATTAGATTTTTTGAGTCGGTCTCAAGTTTGGCTTCCTCTTTTTGCCCTTGTTTCGGCGGGAATTTTGGGACTATGTGATGATTATATGAGTGTCCGGGGAATTGGAAAAAATAAGGGAGGTGGGATGCGTTTTTTTTCTCGTTTTGGTTGGTTGATCGTGATTTCTATTCTTGGTGCCCTTTGGTTTTATTATAAATTAGGTTGGGATAAAATTCATGTTCCGGCAATGGGAGATTTTTCTATTGGTCTTTGGTATATTCCGGTATTTATTTTTGTAATTATTTTTACTGCTATTTCATCCAATGAAACAGACGGGCTGGATGGACTAAATGGTGGAGTTTTGCTGATGGCTTTTGGATCATTCGCGCTCATTTCATTTTTTCAAAACAAAATGGATCTAGCTTCTTTTTGCGCGGCGATTTCCGGAGCGCTTTTGGCTTTTCTTTGGTTTAATGTTTATCCAGCCAGATTTTTTATGGGCGACACTGGCGCGATGTCGCTTGGAATAACTTTGGGCATAGTGGCGATGCTCACCAATTCCGCTTTAGTTTTGCTTATAATCGTATTTATTTATATTTTTGAATCCGGTTCAGTAGTTATTCAACTTACCAGTAAGAAATTTTTTAAGCGAAAAGTTTTTTTAGCAGCGCCCATTCATCATCATTTCGAAGCCTTGGGTTGGCCGGAAACAAAAGTGACAATGAGAATTTGGATATTTACCGCTATTACGGCGATGATTGGAGTGATAGTGGGAATTTTGGGAGCAGGAAAGCACTTCTATTAAATTTAAAAAATAAAAATTAATGCCCGACTGTTGATAGGTAAACTGGACATGAAAGCACGAAAATAAAAGCAATGCGTAAAAGATATTATTTTTTACAATTAATATAAACAATATGGGATACGAAAACGAAAAACCAAGGATAGATATAAAAAACCAGTTGGGAACTTTATGCCATCATATTGGGATGTTGTTGTTTTTAATCTCAGAGCCTCTTGAGAAAGAAGAATTACAAGATTTTAAATCTCAGCTCTCAAAAGCAAAATCTATAATAAAAATACTTGAATCAATTAAAATAAATAAAGAAACCGAGGTTATAATAGCAGAGGCAAGGGATGCTTTAGATCAGATTGGTTTAGATAATAAAATTAATCTCGAATTAAAAAATAAAATTAAAGAAATTAATCGTAAACTTTCAATTACCTATAATTCTTAACCAAGAGTATTGTTATGAATATTCGAAAAATACAAGATGTTCAATTAAAAAATAAAAAAGTTATATTTCGGGTCGGGATTGATGTATCGATTGAAAATGGGCACGCGAAAGAAAAGTTCAAAATTGAAGCAGTGAAAAAAGCAGCGGATTATTTGATGGAGAAAGGAGCAAAGGTGGCAATTATGACATATCTTGGCCGACCAGATGGGAAAAAGGATATGAATTTTTCTTTAGAACAAATAAAAAACGACGTGGAAGAAATTTTGGGATACAAAATAGTTTTTGTTTCTGATTGCATTGGTGAAGAAGTGAAAAATGCAATGGACGAATTAAAAGAAGGCGAGATAGTTCTTTTGGAAAATGTTAGGTTTTATCCCGGCGAAGGAAGTGTCAAGACTGGTGAAGAATATGATGTCGAATTTGCAAAAAAATTAGCAGAAAATTTTGATATTTTTGTTAATGATGCATTTAGTCAATCACACAGAAGTCAAGCATCAATTTCTGGTATTCCAAACTTTATCCCGAGCTACGCCGGATTACTATTACAAAAAGAAATTGAGGAGATGGAAAAGATAAAAAATGATTTTGCGCATCCGGCCGTGGCTATTATTGGCGGAGCGAAAATTGAAACAAAATTGCCGGTGATCAAATTTTTCGAAGAGAAGTATGATAATATTTTAGTGGGCGGAAAAATTGCCAACGAAGCACTGGATCAAAAAAAGGAGTTTAGCGAAAAAGTAATTTTACCATTTGACTTTGTTGATGATCGTTTGGACATTGGACCAAAATCTTTAGAAAAATACAAAGAAATAATTCTCTCTGCCAAAACGATTGTTTGGAATGGGCCAACCGGAAAATTTGAAGAGGAAAAATATGCCGTGAGTTCCAATGAAATATTAAAAACAATTCTTGAAATAAGGACATCGAATGTCCATAATGGACATTCGATGTCCATGCCGTATGTGGTGGTTGGTGGCGGAGAAACACTGGAAATTTTGGAGAAAAATAAGGCAATGGAAAAAATAGATTTTGTGTCGACGGGTGGCGGGGCAATGCTAGAATATTTGGGTGGAGGAAAAATGCCGGGCATCCTTTGTTTGAAGGATTAATTTTAAAAAGTTAAGTTCCTACAAAAGTACGAATAATTACAAAAATACAAAAGTACAAAAAAGCATAGATTTTGTATTTTCGTATTTTTGTAAAATTTTGTATGTTTGTAGTTTATATAAATAATATTCAATTAAATAAAACTAAATGAGCAACATCAAAAAAATTTTTGCGCGGGAGATTTTGGATTCGAGGGGGAATCCGACAGTAGAAGTTGAGATTGAGCTGGAATCAGGAATAAAAGCATCGGCGGCGGTGCCGAGTGGTGCTTCTACTGGCGCCTATGAAGCGCTGGAGCTTAGGGATAAAAATCCGGATCGTTATCGTGGCCAAGGAGTTTTAAAAGCCGTGGAAAATGTTAATGAAAAAATCTCGAAAGAAATTATTGGAATGGAAGCAGAAAATCAGAAAGAAATTGATGAAAAAATGTTGGAACTCGATGGGACGGAAAATAAATCTAATCTTGGAGCGAACGCAATTTTGGGAGTTTCTTTGGCGGTTTGTCGCGCGTCGGCAATTGAAAATGGTTTGCCACTTTATACATATATTGCTAAGACATATAATTTTCCCACAAAAAAATATAAAATTCCAATGCCAATGTTTAATATTATAAACGGCGGAAAACATAGCGACTCCGGACTTTCTATTCAGGAATATAAATTAGTGCCAAACGGAATCAAAACTTTCAAAGAGCAATTGCGCGCGGGCAGTGAAATTTTTCATACACTGATGGAAATTTTGAGAAGTAAAAATTATAGCGTGGCCGTGGGGGATGAAGGCGGGTTTGCGCCAAAATTAGAAAGCAATGCTCAAGCGCTAGAATTAATAAATGAAGCAATCGAAAAAGCTGGTTATAAAAATGGAGAAGAAGCTAGTATCGGATTAGATACGGCGGCTAATTCTTTTTATGATGAAAAAGAAGATAAATATATTTTTAAACCGGAAAATTCCACGCTCACGCGTGAAATGTTGGTAAATATTTATAATGAATGGATTCCTAAATATAATATTATTTCTATTGAGGATGGCTTGAACGAAAATGATTTTTCTGGTTGGCGGGCAATGAATGAAAAAATTGGAGGAAACTTGTCTGCCGGTGAGGCAGGAGTAATGCTTATCGGGGATGATTTGCTTGTGACGAATGTGGCGCGACTTAAAAAAGCAATAGAAGAAAAATCTTGCAACGCAGTGCTCATTAAAGTTAACCAAATTGGGACACTTTCAGAAACTATTAATTGTATTAAGCTAGCGAAGAAAAATAAAATGAAAATTGTGGTGTCGCATCGAAGCGGGGAAACAACGGATGATTTTATTTCTGATTTGGCAGTGGGAGCAGGCGCTGAATATATAAAATCAGGTTCACTGTCACGCGGAGAAAGAATTTGTAAATATAATCGACTTTTGAGAATAGAAGAAGAGTTGTAGAATTTTTATTTAGAAGTTTTTAATTTTTAATCAATTTTTAATATTAAAAATTACTTATGGCTGATCAAAAATCTCCCACAATACTTGTTATCCTTGACGGTTATGGCGTTGCTCCGGCGAGCAAATATAATGCTATAACACTGGCTAAAAAACCGACACTTGATCGGTTGTTTGAACTTTATCCAAATACATTACTTGGAGCGACTGGCCAGGATGTGGGATTGCCAGATAATAAAATGAGTGGATCAGAGGCGGGGCATATGAATATTGGCGCGGGCAGAATTGCACTTCAAGATAATTTTTATATTACTAAAAGCATTGAAGAGGGAACTTTTTTTATGAATCCGGCACTGATGGGTTCGATTCGACACAGCAAAGAAAACGCAGGTAACTTTCATTTAATGGGAATGGTGGGAGATAACGACAGTCCACATAGTGACCCAGCGCATTTTCGCGCTATTTTGAAACTAGCTAAAAATAACGGTATAAAAGAAGTTTATTGTCATCTTTTTACTGATGGACGGGATTCATATCCAAAAAGCGCACTCACGCACCTCAAAAATTTTCAGTGTATAATGGCTGAAGAAAAAATTGGAAAAATTGCTACACTTTCGGGAAGATTTTATGCTATGGATCGCAGTAAAAATTGGGATCGACTGACAAAGGCTTATGATGCAATTGTTTTTTCGCGTGGAGAAAAAGCGGATAGTCCGGAAAAGGCGATCGAGAAAGCTTATGAATCTGGATTAACTGATGAATATATTTTGCCGACAGTAATACAGGAAAATAATTCTCCAATTGAAAGACTCAAAGAAAATGATAGCTTGATATTTTTCAATTTGCGATCCGATCGCGCTCGGCAATTTTCCAAATTATTTGTAGCTTCTAATAGAACAGCAATCATTAATGATGATATGCCGATTATCGATCACATCAAAAATTTATATTTTACGGCGCTTACTGATTTCGGACCAGATCTCAATGTGCATACTGTTTGGGATGATCAGCCACTCATGGGAACTTTACCGATGTCTCTTGCAAAATTTAAACAGTTATATATTGCAGAAACAGAAAAATTTGCCCATGTCACATATTTTTTAAATGGCGGTTATGCGGATCCAGTGAGTGGTGAAAATCGAATTATGGTTCCTTCACCAAAAATTGATTCTTATGCTAAGATGCCACAAATGTCAGCGCCAAAAATTACCAAATATCTTTTGGAAAAAATGCAAAAAAATAAATATGATTTTTATACGGTAAATTTTGCCAATGCGGATATGGTGGGACACACGGGAGATTTGGGTGCAACTATGAAAGCTTGCGAAGTTTTGGATCAACAAATCGAAATTCTTGCTAAGGAAGTTTTGAAACGCGGAGGAAATTTGATCATCACAGCTGATCACGGCAATGCGGAAAAAATGTTTGACGAAAAAGCCAATCAAGCCTACACATATCACACCAAAAATCCGGTGCCATTTTTAGTTGTATCAGAAAAATTTAAAAATATAAAATTAAAAGATGGTGGAATTTTGGGCAACATCGCGCCGACAATTCTAGATATAATGAACATCGAAAAGCCGAAGGTAATGGAAAAAAATTCGTTAATAAAATAAATTAAAATAATTTTATGACTAAAATAATATGTATTGGTTCATCGGCGAAGGATATTATTTTTCCAATTAGTGAAGGGGAAATTATTGAGACTCCACAGGATTTAGAAGCGCAGAAAAAAATTGTTTTTGAGCTTGGCGCCAAATATCAGGTTTCTCAAGGACGCCATGAATCAATTGGTGGCTGTGCGGCTAATGTGGCTTGCGGACTTGCACGCCTTGGCATTGAAACTTTTTGTGCTACTCGAGTGGGCGATGATGAGGTTGGAAATTGGCTGAAAAAAGAATTGGAAAATAATGGCGTGGAAACTAGCTTAGTGCAAGTAGGGAAAAATCATAGAAGTGATCTATCAGCTATCATTGCAAATATTCCCAGTGAAGACCGGATAATTTTTTCTGATCGGGATTCTAATGAAAGGTTAGAAATAATTTCGCAGGATTTGGAAAAAGTTGGTGCGCAGTGGATTTTTGTGAGCTCTTTGAATGGAAATGAAAATGAAAGTTGGGACAAAAAATTGGACAAAATTTTGAATTTAGTTTCCCAAAAAGAAATTAAATTGATTTTTAATCCGGGGCAAAAAAACATCAAAAGTAATCCGCAAAAGGTTTTAGAAGTTATTGCTCAAACAGAAATATTAATAATTAATAAAGATGAAGCGATTGAAATTGTGGATAAAACAGAAAATTTAAATAGGGAGGCGCTTAATAATGAAAAGTTTTTAGCGGAAAAATTAAATAATCTAGGTGCTAACATTGTTGTCATTACTGATGGTTCACGGGGTGCTTGGAGTTTTAATGGTAAAGAATTTTTGCATATTGACGCTAAAAAAGAAAAAGTCGCTGATTCCTTGGGTGCGGGGGATGCATTTTCCAGTGGCTTTATCGCGGCGCATCTTAAAGAAAAAGATCTTGAAGAATGCTTGCGCTGGGGCATCGAAAATAGCACAAGCGTGATTCAACACTACGGCGCAATCGAAGGACTTTTGAAAGGGGAAATATAAAAAATTTATATTAGCGAAATATAAAATAAAAAAATACTTGTACTAGTTTGTTAATTTTACTACCGTATTCTAGTATACGGTAGTAAGGTAAAATAAATATTTAGAAAAATATGGCAGGGAAAGTCAAATATCATGAGCTCTCTGAGCTTGAAAAGAAAAAATATTTAGGTGATTTTTATACAATGGTCTCGCTATTGAAAAATAGAGAAGAAGTTAAAAATTTTTTCAAAGATTTATTAACTCTTAGCGAGGCAGTGATGATTTCTAGAAGAATTCAAATAGCTAAGATGCTTCTTGAAGGTCATACTTATGATGAAGTAAGAAAAAAATTAAAAGTAGGCTTTAATAATATAAATCAAGTGGAAAAATGGTTGAACAATGGTTTTGGGGGATATAGAAAAACAATTGAAGAATATCAGAAAAAATATAAAGATAATCCAAAAGTAAAAAATTCAAAACCATTTAAGGCGGGAATGATGAAAAAATACCCATTCCATTATCTTTTATGGGATATGATTAGTAAAAAATAATTACTACCGTATTCTAGTATACGGTAGTATAAAAAAGACAGTCTAAGTAGTATATTATTAAATTAATAAGGATTATTTTTAAAAAACAAAAATGCTGGAAAAAAATTTGCAGAAATATTTTAATTTTTCCGAGTTTCGACCGGGGCAAAGAGAAATTGTGGAAGCAATTCTCGATGGTTATGATACGGTGGCACTGATGCCGACTGGTGGGGGAAAATCTTTGTGCTATCAATTGCCGGCGATAATTGCGGATAAGCTCACAGTTATAATTTCTCCGCTGATTGCTCTTATGAAAGATCAGGTGGACGCACTTAATGCGCGGGGAATCCCAGCGGTTTTTATCAACAGCTCATTAACTTTTGAAGAAATTGGAGAAAATTTTGAAAAGATAAAAAAGGGAAGCGTGAAAATTCTTTATGTGGCGCCAGAGCGATTTGGCAGTTTCGAATTTCAAAAACTTTTTTCGGAGCTGGATATTTTTTTATTTTCAGTGGATGAAGCACATTGCGTTTCGCAGTGGGGGCATGATTTCCGACCGGATTATTTGGAAATCAAAAAATATATTCGCAATTTGAAAAACCGTCCGATTGTGGCGGCGTTCACGGCGACGGCTACGCCAGAAGTGCAAGGGGATATCGTGGAACGATTGGAAATGAAAAATCCAAAAATATTTATCCGTGGATTTGATCGGCCAAATTTGAAATTTTTGGTTCAATGTGATTTGAAAACTAAAGAAAGATATGAAGAAATTTTGCGCATTATAAAAAGTCTATCAGGCTCGGGAATTGTCTATTCACTTACTAGAAAAGAAACGGAAGTTATTGCCAAATATTTGAAAGAGAATGGAATCAAAGCGGTGGCCTATCACGCTGGAATGGAAGCCAAGAGAAGAGAAAAAGTGCAAGAGGATTTTATGGAAAACAGGATTCAAGTGATTGTAGCCACAATCGCTTTTGGCATGGGCGTGGACAAGGCTGATATTCGTTATGTCATCCACTGTGGAATGCCTGGGAGTCTTGAAGGTTACTATCAAGAAGCGGGTCGCGCCGGACGAGACGGCGAAAAAGCCTATTGTGTTTTGCTTCACGCCAAGAAAGATACCAACACGCACAAATTTTTCATCCGGATGAGTCGGGGTGAAATGATGGATGGCGGAAAAGATTGGAATGAAATTCAGAAAGTTTTGGATATAAAATATAGCAAACTGGACAAAGTGGTTGAATATGCTACACGAAAAAAATGTCGGCGGAAAATGATTTTGGAATATTTCAATGATCCAGATTTGAAAAATCACGCCGACAATTGTCGTGGGTGTGACGCGTGTCTCAATTGGAAAGCTACTAAAGGTCAGGAAAAATTTGAAAAAACCAAGGGAGAGAAAAGCAAAGGATTTATTTCTGAAACAATCAAAGAGACTGTGCGGTTGTATGAACAAAAACATACGCCAACGCAAATTGCCAAGATAAGAGGCTTAGGGATCAGCACAATTTTTGGTCATTTGACGGATTGGTATATTGCGGGAGGAAATTTTGATGTGGATAAATTTGTTTCGATTGATGAACAAGAAAAAATCGCACGCGTGATTTCGCAAATTGACAATACTGAAAAACTTAGTCCAATTAAAATAAAACTTCCAGAAAGTATAACTTACGAAAAAATCCGAATGGTAATTGCGAAGATGAGGAAGGCGAAGGGGTTGAAATAATAGGATATTCTTTATTTAAGCCAAAAAATTGAATTCAAGAATTTAGAGCCCCTTTTTTAGAACTCTAGAGCGATAACTTCGTTAGGTGTTAAGTAATTAAGGGCTTTTCTAGCGCGATTATTTAATCTCTCTTGTATCTCATAAACATATCTCT
>Ga0209417_1002604_pt1 | contig 26928 bp, 21 predicted proteins | sample RifGroF2_FD_184002 | JGI IMG/M metagenome (GOLD analysis project Ga0209417, IMG submission 184002) | Groundwater microbial communities from Rifle, Colorado, USA - Groundwater F2 (SPAdes) (version 2) | ecosystem: Environmental > Aquatic > Deep subsurface > Groundwater | place: Rifle, Colorado... | reverse complement strand
AAAATATTGTTTTTGTGAATAAAAAGTTTTTATTTTTTTGTATTAAGTTTATTTCAGAAGAAATCTCGCTGATTTCATTCAGGTTTTTACTAATTTCAGATATTCTGAAGTCAAAAACTTTATGCAGGCTTAGATTAGAAAATTCATTCTGATTAAACCCCAATTTTTCCGGTAATTTTTCCGAAAAATTTATAATTAATCCTTCTTTATTAAATTCAATATAAAAAATTTTATCAGATTTAGCTAAAACTTCTGATAAATTTAGGTTATATTCCTGATTACGTTCGGATGAATTCATAAGATAATTATAATACCAAATTAAAAAAAATTTTAAGGTGTATACAGTGTATGATATTCCTTTTATATTGTTGGCTTTTTTAGTAGTATGCTTTTTTATAGGTTTGTATATTGATAATCTCTTTAAATTGCAGCTACCCGTATTTACTGTATTGTTTACTATAATAGGTCTAATAGGCGGAATTTGGGCTGTAATTAAAAGAATTGTTAAGTAAAATTTTAATAGTCCAGGTTTTGTTTAATAATGTCAGTCGTAATTCCTTGCGCTTTAAGCGAATCAAGAAAATTTTGAGCGGCTTGCCTTTGTATATTTTGAGGAACAACTCTTAATAATTCCACAGCTTTTGCTAAAACAGGATCTTGATCATACCATCGTTTGCCGTCCATGGGTTTAACTTTTTCATAAAAAGCATCAATAGCTTCTTTTCCAACATGGTCTTCTATTTTAGTTAAAAATATTTCTGCTTGATCCCGAAGATCATCTTGAAAGTTTCTTAACAATTCCATGACTTCCATTAATAAAGGATCATGGTCATACCAACGTTTATAATCCGCCATTTTATTGATTTCCTTGATTTAAAGACTGATGTCATTGAGAGGAGAACTAAAAGCTCGACGCGGCAATCTAAAAAAATGAAATTTGGATTGTCCCCCTTCTTTTTTGACATTTAGTCAAAAAACCGGGTTCCCTGCTTCGCTCGCAATGACAATTTTATGTATATAATTTCTTATTATAGTATAACTTAATTTTTATTTTGTTAAGAATAAATTTAAAAATTAAATTATATGAATTTCATCTGCAATAAGTTTAGCATTAATATCACTTTCGGTAATATTTACTCTTTGAATATCAGCACCTATTCCTGATAATTTTTCCAGAACTTTTTCATAACCTCTGTCGATATGATAAAGATCGGTAATTTCGGTAGTTCCTTCCGCGCATAAAGCAGCAACAAGAAGAGAAGCTCCTGCTCGAAGATCGCTGGCTTTTACCTGAGCTCCTGTAAGTGATTTTACGCCTTTAACAATGGCTCTGTTGCCTTCTTGTTGAACGTTTGCGCCCATTCTTGTTAATTCGCCTATTTGCCTGAATCTGTTTTCGTAAATGCTTTCAGTAATTACACTTATTCCTTCAGCTACGGCTAATACAGACATAAATGGTGATTGAAGATCCGTAGGAAAGCCGGGATGTGGCTGTGTAACGATATTAACCGCATTTATAATTTTTCCGCAAGAAATTTCAATACTAAACGGATCAAGAATATTTATATTTGCGCCCATATCAGTTAATTTGCTTATAACAGCGCTTAAATGACTGGGGAAAATGTTTCTTATAATAGCTTTTCCTCTTGTAGCAACTACTGCTGCTATATAAGTACCGGCTTCAATTCTGTCGGGAATCGTAGTATAAATTGTCGGATGTAAATCTTTTTGTTTAACACCGTTAATAATGATTTCAGAAGTTCCTGCACCTGTAACATCCCCGCCTAATGCGTTAAGAAAATTAGCCAAGTCTACAATTTCAGGCTCTTGAGCCGCATTGCTGATAATAGTTGATCCTTCTGCGAGTATAGCAGCAATCATAATATTTTCTGTTGCGCCTACGCTTGGTCTGTCGAGGTATACTGTTGTTCCGATAAGTTTTTTTGCTTTGGCAATAACATATCCGCCCTCGATTTTTATTTGAGCGCCTAATGCTTCAAGCCCTTTGATATGAAAATCTATTCGACGTTCACCGATGGAACAGCCTCCGGGAAGCGCGACTTTTGCTTCTTTGCATCTTCCAAGCAATGCTCCGAGTACAGTAAATGAAGCTCTCATTTTACTTACCAGTTCATAGCAAGCTTCAACACTTGTTAATGTAGAAGAATCTATTATAATTTTCTTTTCATCGGTGTCATAATCAACTTTTGCGCCCAAACTTCTGAGCACTTCAACCATTATTTGCACGTCAGCAAGTTCCGGTACGTTATGAATTTCGCATGCATCATCCAATAAAAGCGCTGCCGCCATTAACTTAAGAACAGCATTTTTAGCGCCGCTTATATTAATTTCACCTTTTAATTTCTTCCCGCCATTTATTAAAAACTTCTGATCCAAGAAAGTTTCCTCCTAAAGCAAAATCTGTTTACATCCTTCATGATCTTTAAAATAATTTTTAAGTTTTGATTTTAAAAAATATTATAAATATTATTCAGCCTTAATATTAATATCTACAAATCATTAAGTAAACCTCAATATATGAAATTTTGTTTTTCAAAGGTTATAATTGTTGATTGTAGTGACTATACAGCATTAATAAAAATAACTTAACAAAAATCTATAAATTTAAGTAATTATAATTCTATCAAAAGTATACGCGTGTGTTTATCAGCTTATAATATGATTTTTTTCTTTTTATAATTGACATACTTTTAACATGCTATCACCATAAGTATGAATTATCAATGTATATCAGGCTAATAAACTTTTTGATTAGCCTGAATGAATAAAATATTTGAATAAATACCCGGGGTAAACTAATTCTTTATGTGGTTAATTTAAGAATTAGATGTATGAATTTTTTCAAATTTATGGCATGATAATCCTGCTTTATTTAAGAATAAATTCAGCATGAGCCGTCGGCTTATTGTAGATGTTTTTGTTTTTTACTTTCACTTTTCTTAAAGCATGGATAAAATAATGACGGTATTTTTTTGATACTTGTATAAATACTTACTAAGCGGTTAAATATAATTGGTAAAAATATTATAAATTTGCCATAATAATATTGTAACAATTCGTAACAAATTCGTTTTGAAAAAATTAAATTTTTATCATTATTTAAGGAGACTATTAATGAAAAAATACCAGTCAACAGGTGTCTATATAACTTTATTAGTTATCATAATGGCATTTATAGCATCTTTAATGACCACAAAGACAGATGCTATAAAAGACATATCCTATTCAGCTTTCATAAATAAAGTAAAACAGGGAGAAATCCGGAAAGCTTCAATTTCTGAAGATTATTTAATAGCTGAATCAAATACAAAAAATTCCACACAAGCCGTAAAATATAAGGTTTTAATTCCGATGAACGATCCGGGATTAATAACAAAGCTTGAAAACAATAGTGTAGATATAAGTGTAAATCGTCCAAGTAATTCAGGGCAATGGATAGGACTTATTGGTACACTGATTTTTCCTTTATTCTTGTTGATAGCTTTATTCTTAATGTTTAGAAGCGCATCCAGCGGTGGTTCTCAAGCGATGTCATTCGGCAAAAGCAAAGCTAAAATGATGCTTGATAATAAAGTTAAAATAACATTTGCTGATGTTGCAGGGATTGATGAATCCAAGCAGGAACTTGAAGAAATCGTTGATTTCCTTAAAAATAGCCAGAAATATGTTTCTCTTGGCGCAAAAATTCCCAGAGGCGTTCTTCTTGTCGGTGCGCCAGGTACAGGTAAAACCCTCCTCGCAAAAGCTGTTGCAGGTGAAGCAGGAGTCCCTTTCTTCAGCATAAGCGGTTCTGACTTTGTTGAAATGTTTGTAGGTGTCGGCGCTTCACGCGTAAGAGATTTATTTGAACAGGCTAAAAAGCATGCTCCTTGTATTGTTTTCATAGACGAAATCGACGCGGTTGGCAGACAAAGAGGCGCGGGCATGGGCGGCGGTCATGACGAAAGAGAACAAACCTTAAACCAACTTCTGGTTGAAATGGACGGTTTTGACGGAACAACAGGAATTATAATAGTTGCTGCGACAAACAGACCTGATATCCTCGATAATGCTTTATTAAGACCAGGCAGATTTGATAGACAGGTTGTAATTGACAGACCTGACATACTTGGACGTGAAAAAATTCTTGAAGTTCATGCGAAAGGCAAGCCTTTTGCCCCTGAAGTAAACTTGAAAACACTTGCTAAAAGAACTCCCGGATTTACAGGCGCGGATTTATCAAATTTAATAAACGAAGCAGCGCTTTTAGCAGCCAGACACGAGAAAAAAGAAATAGATATGCCTGATTTAGAAGCTGCCATAGATAAAATAATCGCGGGACCGGAAAAGAAAAGCCGCATTATAGATGATCAGGAAAAAGAAAATACAGCATATCACGAAGTCGGACATGCTTTACTTGCAAAATTATTGAAGGATTGCGACCCGCTTCATAAAGTTAGTATTATACCGAGAGGTATGGCTCTTGGTGTGACAATGACTTTGCCTGAAAAAGATCATTTAACTTATAGAAAATCCCAGTTGTTGTCGAGAATAGCAATGCTTTTAGGTGGAAGAATCGCTGAAGAAATAACATTTGGTGAAGAAGAAATATCAACAGGCGCATCGAATGATATAGAAAAAGCTACTGATTTGATAAGAAAAATGGTTACATCTTACGGAATGAGTGATAAAATCGGTCCAATCGCTGTAGGAAAGAGAAATGAGCATGTTTTCATGGGCAGAGATTTTGGCGTAGACAAGAATTATTCTGAAGAAGTTGCGTCTATTGTTGATAGAGAAATAAAAACCATAATCGAAGAAAGATACGAATTTGCAAAGAAATTGCTTCTCGAAAATAAAGATATAATTGAAGAAATCGTAAAAGTTCTTCTTGAAAGAGAAACATTGGACGAAAAAGAAGTAGATGAAATTATCGAAAGAATTCGTTCAGAAAGAAACGTTCAGCCGGCTTTTTAAAAAGTAGAAAAAAATGACAAATAATAATAAGAAAAACAGACAAATACCTCATTCTTTAAAACCTGATTACAGAAACAAGAATTTTGAAGAAGTTGAGTCCAATTTTACTGATGAACAAGCGCAGATAGAAGCAAAAAGGTGTCTTGAATGCAAAAAACCAAAATGCGTTCAGGGATGTCCCGTAAACGTAAATATTCCCGGATTTATTTCTGAAATTAAAAAGGGAAATATTGAAGAAGCAGGAAAAATTATAAGAGAAACCAATGCGCTGCCGTCTGTTTGTGGGCGTGTTTGCCCTCAGGAAAAACAATGCGAAGGCGCATGTGTTCTTGGTATAAAAGGTGAACCTGTAGCAATTGGCGCTCTTGAAAGATATATTGGTGATAACACCAGTCCTGAATTACCAAAAGATTATTTTAATAGTGTGACTGTCACCCTGAACTCGTTTCAGGGTCTGCCCAAAGGTGAATCCTTGCCTGAATCCCAAACGGGACAGATGCTGAATCAAGTTCAGCATGACAAAGGGAAAAATTGTATGAAAGTCGCCATAGTAGGCTCTGGTTGTGCGGGAATGAGTGCTGCTGCTGATTTAGCAAAAGCAGGTCACAGTGTGACAATTTTTGAAGCCCTACATTCTGTGGGAGGCGTTCTTAGGTATGGAATCCCGGAATTCAGGCTGCCAAGAAAAGTTCTCGACAGGGAAATAGAATACCTTAAACAGCTCGGAGTTGAATTCAAGACCAATGTCGTTATAGGAAAATCCCTGACCATCAATGATTTGTTTGAAGAAGGATTCAAAGCAATTTTTATATGCAGCGGCGCAGGACTGCCTATGCTTTTGCATATTCACGGAGAAAGCTTTAACGGAGTTTATTCCGCTAATGAATTTCTTACAAGAATCAACCTGATGAAGGCTCATGACAAAAACTATCATACTCCGATAAGAATAGGCAAAAAAGTTGCCGTAATCGGAGGCGGCAATACTGCCATGGATTCCGCCAGAGTGGCTAAAAGGATCGGATTCGATGAAGTTACTATTGTTTATAGACGATCAGAAGCAGAACTTCCCGCAAGACTTGCCGAAATAGAGCATGCCAAAGAAGAGGGCATCAAGTTTATGCTGCTCCACTCACCTGTTGAGATTACAGGAGAAGACGGCTATGTAATCGGTTTAAAGCTTCAAGTTATGGAATTAGGGGAACCTGACGCATCAGGAAGAAGATCACCCGTTCCTGTAGAAAGCAAAATTATTGACATGGATGTTGATACAGTAATTGTTGCTCTGGGAACAAGCCCTAATCCTATAATTCAGCGCTCTGTCGTCGAAGAAAACATTGACCTCAAAGTAAATGCCAAAGGTTATATAATTACAAATCCTGATACAGGCGAAACTTCTATTAAAGGTGTATGGGCGGGCGGAGATATTTCTCCCGCGGGAACATCCAACGCAATTAATGCTATGGGCGCAGGAAAACGCGCCGCCGCTTCTATCAATGAGTATCTATTGTCATCCCGCACTTGATGCGGGATCTAACCCTTTTTCGCTTATTGTTTAATTCTTCAAGAGATAGATGCCGTGTCAAGCACGGCATGACAGTTTTAAGCTTTAGCCTGTGCCTGCTGGGCAGGAACAGAAGCGTTTTGACTTTTCAACTGCCAGTAATCACCGATAAGTAAAAGTCTTGCATCTTTTTGCGGCGGAATATATTTTCTGATGACATCCTTCGGAAGATTTGCGTGGTGGAGTGTTCTTATAAGCTCGCTGGCTTTTATGAAGGAAGGCTCATAATGGTTTTCGTCATCAGAATCCTGATATTTAAAATATTTTTCTCCTGTTTTATCCTGAACGATGCCTGTCAAAAGAACTTCATGCCCGTTTGGAGTGACAAGATTTCCTTTTTCATCCACATCAGTAAGGAATCCCACCATGATATTTTTGCCGCGGTTTAATGTTTCCGTAAGCTGGGCTTCGGTCGTTTGCGGGTCAAAATTGTATTTATTGATCTTAGTAAGATTTTCATCAAGATCCATGTATGTCACAGAATCTTTTCCACCTTCATAGTCGACTATTGATTCGATAAATGCGCCTTCTTCCTGATTAAGCCCTCTGCCCTGTCCGGTATCTTCGGAGCGGAGGTCGGTGAGAGAGTTGTAAGTTTTTTCGCTGCCAACTTGCATGAATGTTGACTGAAGCAGTGAATCCACAACCGAACGCGAATCTTTTGCCCTGCCATACTCCTGAACAATTGCTCTCGGGTATGCATTTTCGTCAGGACGCAAAGTAACTTCAATATTATCCGCGTTTAATTTCTTGTAATCAATTTTCCAATCTGTTAATTTTGAAATCGCCGCCGGCATATCATCTGCGATATTTGAATATTTTATCTTTGTTTTTACGCATTTATCAGGACTGGTAAGTCTTTCAATGTATCTCACGAATTCTGCAGGTTTTTTGTCAGCTAAATCAAATTCTATGCTTGCAGCCGGGCATGTGTGTCCTTTACTAAAGTTTATTTCTTCGGATGATTGAGTTAAAGATTCAATTTCTGTTTGGTATTGTGTTATTTGAGGCATCATTTGCGCTGCTTTTTGAGGATCATTTGCTGCCTGAACCTGCATTATAGTTAGTAATAAAGAATTAACAGTTAAAATATCTTCTAATTTTGAATTTGGAGATAAAGATGTATCAATCTTTTTAGCTATATTAGCGACTTCTTCTTTAAGCGCTTTGATTTGTGCTATTTTTTGAGGATCATTTGCTGCTTGAGCCTGCATTTGTGAGAATACCTGTGAATGAGCATTCATAATATTTTCTGGTTTTGAGTTCGGAGATATAGAAATACTAATTTTTTTAGCTAATTCAACAGCTTTTTCTTTTATAGGCTCAATAGGAGTGATAGTTTTAAGAAGTTCTTTCTTCTCAAATGGAGATGCAGGATGTTGTTTCTCTTCTTCAAGTTTGTTTTGAACACGCGCATTTTCTTCATTGACCAGTTGCGGAACAACAGCTTCGGGTATTTTACCAAAATCTTGCGTAATTAAATAAGGATCAGCCAGGGCTTTAAGGGTTTCATTGAGTATGATTTTTGCATCTAACCCGTCGGTTCTTGGCTCTGTCATTATTTTATAAAGGTTTTCTATGGTTGTAGAACTGTCATTAGAATTGTTTGAAATCAGTTTTTTGTTTTCATGAAGGGTTTTTAAGTGCTTTTTGCCTTCCGTCCCAACAAAATCAGACAGTTGCGAGAACATCTTTGAATAATCCTTGATTTTTGAGCTATCAAGGACATTTTGGTTAGGAATTACTCTATATGCTGCATTATCAGGTAAACCGTTGCTTGAATTCTGGTTAGCATCCGTATAATTATTAATAGAGGTTGGGGCAGACGTGTTTAAATCAGAAACCGTCCGGCTTCTGACCTGATTTGTATTAAAGTTGCCTATTTTTGGAAAATCTACCATTTTCCTTCCTTTCTTTCCATATATATATAAAAACTTTCAAAGTTAATAAATTGCTTTTTATTTTCAAAAAATGTAAACTTGTTGTCATTGCGAGGCATGAAATGTCTGTAAAGTTATTGATTGAATTAACGAAGCAATCTATTTCTTTGACTATTCTTCACAATGGCTAGATTTCTTCGTCGAGGCTTAGCTTCTCCTCGCAATGACAGTCATTCGTCAAGGACATTTTTAAATCGCATGAAACATACCCAATCTTTAATAAAAGTGCAAAATACTATGGCAGGGTTGGAAGCAGACAAAATAGTGTTTAAGCCTATGTCTTATGAAGAATTAAGTATATCGTTGGAACGGTTGCAGCGTTTTAATAATCCTTTCAGGAAATTTGACAGAGTTTATCGGGAAATTTTAATCAAACATCTTATTTCTCCTAAAATAAGTCTTAAAAATTATTATAAATTTTCATTTGGGGCAGTGAATTTTCTTGCGCAGCTTATATGGAACGAGTCTGTAAGAATATTAAATCCTGCTTATTCTAAAGAAAATAAAGAGAATTACGGGATAAATTCATATCTTTTTTATGAAGAAACAAAAGAATTTTCGGCGAAAGAGATGTTAAAGCGGATTGTTTTTTCAGAAAGTGTTTCAGGTTTTGCAATGCCTGCTGATTTTACGGAATCTGATTATATTTGTGATGAAAATGTGTTAAAAGATATTTTTGAGCAGGTCGGAATAAATTTTGAGGATAAATATTTAGATAAACAAAAGATAGATGTGTTTTCAAGAATTTATATTGCAGTCAGAATGACTTATCCAATAGATATTGACGGATTTTTGCAGCTTGCCGGACGGAGAAAAGATATTTCTGGAAACATAAAAAGACTTATATGGCTGAATAATCAGATTAAAAAGCTCGATTCTGCTTTTGATTTTGAGAAAATATATAACTTGGCTGAAACTTATAGAAATCAAAATCGTTCAAGAAAACCGTTAAAACTGATTGTTCTAGTCGAAGGCGCAACAGAAGAGGTTTTATTGCCTTTATTTTCTTCTGTTGCAGGAATTGATTTTGAAAAAACAGGGATAGAGCTTGTAGCTTCGGGCGGAAAAAATCAGGTCGCCAGAATTTATGCGGAAATTAATCTTGGAGTAAATCTTCCGATTTTTATAATTTTAGATGATGATGCGCAGGAAATTGCGGATGAAATCGGGAAAATTATAAGACAGCAGGATAGACTGTATTTGATTTCAGGAGGCGAATTTGAAGATATTTTACCTGATGAATTGATTTGCAGGGCGACAAACTCTTATTATGGGCTTACGGGAAAAATAAGCAAAGAAGAAATAAGAGTTAATACTCGCAAAACATCTACTCTTTCAACCTTATGGAAACAAAAAGGGTTTGGTGAGTTTAAAAAAGCCGAATTTGCTCAAATAATCTCCGAAAACATAAAGACTTCCGCTGATTTATCAGAAGAAATGGGGAAAATTATTTTAAATATAAGGGAAATGATTTCACCGCTTACATAATTGAAGCCATGATTGCTTTTTGAGCGTGGAGTCTGTTTTCTGCCTGCTCAAAAATAATTGAAGCGTGTTCCTCGAGGACTTCTTCGGTAATTTCTTCGCCTCTATGAGCCGGTAAGCAGTGCAATACAATTACATCATCCGCCGCATTCATTAAAAGCTCTTTATTAACCTGATAAGGTCTAAAAATCTTTCTTCTGGCTTCCGCTTCGTCTTCCTGTCCCATGCTTGCCCACACGTCTGTGTAGATTACGTTAGCATTTTTAACTGCATTTATCGGTTCAGGTGTTATTTGAATTTTTGAACCGGATTTTTGAGCAATTTCTTTGCATCTTACCAAATATTTTTCGTCAGGCTCGTAATCTTTCGGGCATCCGATAGAAACATCCATTCCAAAAATCGCACAGCCAGCCATAAGACTATGCGCCATATTGTTTCCATCGCCTACATAGGCAAGTTTAAGATTTTCCAGAGAACCAAATTTTTCTTTTATGGTAAGCAAATCCGCCATTACCTGACAGGGATGAGAAAGATCAGTCAGCGCGTTAATTACGGGAACATTCGCATACTTTGCAAATTCAACAACATCTTCCTGCGCGAAAGTCCTTATCATAACCCCGTCAACATATCTCGAAAGAACTCTTGCCGTATCAGCTATGGTTTCTCTAACTCCAAGATTAATTTCGTCCTGTTTAAGAACTACCGCATTGCCGCCTAACTGCTGAATCCCTACTTCAAAGCTTACGCGGGTTCTCAAGCTTGGTTTTGCAAAAATCATCGCAAGAGTTTTATTTTTCAAAATATGATGCGTTTGTCCAATTTTATTTTCTTTTTTGAGTTTTGCCGCTAAATCAAGCAAATAAGACAAAGTTTCTCTGTTAAAATCCAGCAAGCTTAAAAAATCTCTTCCTTTTAAATTCATAAAATATTCCTTTAGGCTATTAAAATTCACAATTATTATACCAACTGAAAAATTTATAGCTATTATGTATTATTCATAAATGTTGTAAAATTATAAAGTAAATGAAAAAATCTTTATTATAAAAAATAAAAAAAGGCGAGCGAGTCGTCGAAGACGACGGAAAGCGAGCCAAAAAACACAACTCTAGCCCCCTACCTGTGAGGGAGGGGGTTGGGGGTGGGTGTAAATAATGATTTAACGAAAACTTATTTAAAAAAAGTATAATCAATAAAAAAGAGATTTTTATGTCCGACAAAGAAATAAAATTAATTGCCCTTGATGTAGACGGAACAATAATGGACAGGAATTTTAATATATCAGGGCAGGTAAAAACAGCAATAAAAAAAGCTATTGATAAAGGAATTTATGTGCTGATTGCAACAGGTAGAATGTATAGCGCTACAGTTCCTATTGCAAAACATCTCGGGCTAAAAACACCACTTGTTGTTTATCAAGGAAGTCTTATTCAGGAATTTTACGAGTCAAACAGAATACTTATGCACCATACTGTTCCTTCTGATATTTCTTTGCAGGTGGTAAAAGATTTGCGGGAATATGGAGTGCAAATAAATGCTTATATAAATGACAATCTTTATGCGGAAAAAACTTCGCCTATTCTCGATGAGTACGCCTCAAAGAGAAATACCCCTATGGTCAAAGTTGATAATTTTGAAAGTATAAATGAATTTGAACCCACAAAATTACTGGGGCTTGATTATGACGTTAATTTGATGGATAAAATAAAGAATGAACTTAAAGAAAAATATAAAGGCGTAATAAATATTACGAAATCAACCCCGAATTTCTGTGAATTTGTCAATAATAAATGCTCAAAAGCTAATTCAATTTTGTTTTTGGCGGAAAAATGGGGAATAAATCGATCTCAAATTCTGGCGATAGGCGATCAGGAAAACGATAAAGAAATGCTTAAAGTTGCAGGAATTGGCGTTGCGATGGGCAATGGCGACAAAGAACTTCGGGAAATGGCTGATTATATTACTGATACGGTAGATAATAACGGAGCAGCTCACGCCATTAAAAAGTTTGTGCTGGATTGAAACGGGTAATAAACAATGCAATACAGAATCGGAAACGGCTACGATATACATAAACTTGTAGAAGGAAGAAAATTATTTATCGGCGGAATAGAAATCCCTTTTAAATATGGGCTATTAGGGCATTCTGACGCGGATGTGCTTATACATGCAATTATGGACGCAATGCTGGGCGCGCTATCTTTAGGGGATATAGGAACTCATTTCCCTCCGACCGATCCGAAATACAAAGATATAAGCAGTATTGAACTCTTAAAAAGAGTCAAAAAACTTGTCAAACTTGAAAAATATTACATAAACAATATAGATGCTGTCATTCAGGCTGAAAAACCCAAAATGGCTGATTATATATCATTTATGAGAGAAGATTTGTCTAAAATTTTGGAAATCAAAAAAGAGCAGATTTCTATAAAAGCCACAACAATGGAAGGTCTTGGGTCGATAGGCGAAGGCAAAGCTATAGCTTCTTATGCGGTAGTTCTTTTATGTAAAGATAAGCCTAGTTTCGTTGAGTAAATCTGTTTACTAACGAGAGAAAACTATTATCCGCAGGCTTGTCGCTTTTTTCAAAAGTTATTCTGCCGGTTTCAATATCTATAGGTCTGTTTTTAGCGGCAAAATCAGATTTCAGGTAATCTATCAAAACCTCTCTCTGTCTTATGTCTTGAGTTTTTATAACTTTACTTTCATCCACTATATTTTTGTTTTTATCAGGTTTAACAAAATTCGTCAATATTCCTTTTTTCGCAATCTCTACGACCATAAAGTCAGTTAATGCTACTTTAAATTCCTTATTAGCCCCCTCAGAAACTAAATTCCCTTGAGCATCAATAATATCTTTGTCTTTATTTCCTTTTTCATCGACAGTATAGAGATTTTTAACTTTTTTATCAGGAGTTATAGTGTATTTCAAGCCTGAAACTTGATAAAGCCCCGGATTTACGTTTTCTTTTGCAGTAGAATCAACTCCTATTTTTATAATACCGGCCAAATCTTTTCCTGTACATTTAATTGCCACTACATAATTTGAGAAAGGCATGCAATATTCTATGTGCCTTGCGCTAATTGGCCCTGCATTGATAAATGATCTGAAAGACCCTGCATTTAATAATGCCACATCAGATTTTGTACTTTTCCTAACCGCATCAGCATTAAGATTAGCTAAAGGATTTTCCTCTATTAAAGGGTTATTTGGTCTTATAGTTTTAACTAGTTCTCCTAATGAAACGGAAGGATCAAGTATTTTATCTTCATTTTCTTTTACATCTGAATTTTCTTTATAATCATATATAAATTTTGTAGTATTAATCGGCTCATGCCCTTTAGAAAGATCTAATTTGCCTTGCTTATCAAATTCAACGCTAAGTTCTCCGCAACCTCTTTCATTTCCGGCTTGAACAATTAAAACAGGTTCGTTTTTTGGGGACATAAAAAGATTTTTTCCGGTTTCTACACCTTTAAGAAGTGTATGAGAATGTCCACCCACAATAATATCAATATCAGAAACGCTTTGGGCTATTTTTTTATCAACATTTACTCCCAAATGAGAAAGTAAAATAAATTTGTTTAATGTCGGGTCTTTTTTCTTAAGATTTTCGACCTCTGTAGTTATATCTTTTTTAGTCTGCTCTAAATCATGCATTTTGAAGCCGTCAAATTGATCATCATTGGTTGTAGCACCAATAATGCCATATTTTTCATTGTTTTTTGTAATTATTCTGGACTGGAAAAGTCCTTCTTGTTTGTATTTTTCATTATCAGGAGTATCTACATTACATGTAACATAATTATTAAACAGTAAATTAGGAGCTTTATTAAAAAGTTTATCAAATTCCTTAAAAAAATTAAAACCTCTGGCATGGTCGGGTTCGTGATTGCCCACCGCTGAAGCATCTATATTCATTTTTTTTATCAGCCTATAAACAAGAATTCTTTTTCGGGGATCGGCATCTGCCGTTAAATCACCGCCGGCCAGTTTAAAGTTGTCCGTGTCATTATGATTTTTGTCAAACTCATCAGAGGCAGCTTTTAAATGCCTATAAGCAGGAATATTTCCGTGATAGTCACTAAAATAAAAGATATTTACCCTTTTTGAATCGCCGGAATTCTTGCCTGAAACTGAACTTACCATAAATAAAAATTTCCCTCACATACCATTATTATTTTCACAAATGACTACTAAAAATTTATTGCTACTTATATAAAACTCCTCAAAAAAAAAGTTGATAGCAAAATAAAAAATATTTTTTCTTGAAAAAATACTATTTAATATATGATAATTTTATTGACAAATAAATTGTCATTCCGAAGATGAACAATAAAACGACAAAACACTCTATCCGAAATTAAAAGTCATGCTGAACTTGTTTCAGCATCTGTTCAACACTGGATAGATCCCGAAACAAGTTCGGGATGACAGTGAAAAATAAAGGAAAGTTAGATAAATGAAATTCAGTAAAATTATAAATATATTCTTGATTTTAGGTATCGTAGGGATCGGGTTAAAATCCTGTCTTAATGCTGATACTCCTGAAGTTGTAAAAAATAATACTAAAATCCAAAATGCTCTTGAATTTGTCGCGAAAAATCCGGGTGAATTCAAAACTGTCGAAATTAACGGCGTTGAATACAGGCAGGCAAGAGGCGAAGTCGGAAAATACGGCGGAACTTTGTATTCTTCAAGCATAGGAGAGGGACCAAAAACTTTTAATCCATGGAATTCAACTGATGCGACTTCTTCTTTGATGGGAGAAATGATGTATGACGGTCTTATTACAACAGATGCATACACTGGTCAGGTTATTCCCATGCTTGCAAAATCTTATGAAATCGACAAAACAGGCTGTATTTATACAGTAAAACTAAGAAAAGGCTTAAAATGGTCTGACGGAGTTCCGATTACTTCAGAGGATGTGGTATTTACTTGGAAAGATATTATTGCAGGCGGTTTTGGAAATACCAGCATGCTTGATAATGCTTTGATTAACGGAAAAGTCCCTGAAGTTAAAGCGTTGGATAAATACACGGTACAATTTAAGACATCACAACCGTTTGCTCCGTTTTTAAGACAACTTAGCCAGAGCATCGCGCCAAAACATATACTTGAGCCTGTTTTTAAAAAAGGGAAAAAAGAATTCAATTCTTTCTGGGGAGTTACAACATCGCCTGAAAAACTTGTAACAAGCGGAATGTTCAGACTTTCCCAATATATTCCCGCTCAAAGGGTAGAATTTGTCAGAAATCCCAATTATTATCAGGTCGACAAAAAAGGACAGAAACTTCCTTATTTGGACAAATACATCATTTATATTGTCGGGGATTTAAACAATCAGGTTTTGAAATTTGAAGCAAAACAGCTTGATTTAATTGCTCTCAACGGCGCTGATGTGGCAAGATTTAAAGAACTGGAGAAAAAATCAGATTACAAAGTTTATAATCTCGGTCCTAATACAGGAACGATGTTTTTAACCTTTAATTTAAATACCAGAAAGAATTCTGACGGAAAATATTATGTAGACCCTATTAAACAAAAATGGTTTAACGATGAAAATTTCAGGAAAGCGGTTAATCTTACTGTAGATAGAGAAAGTATTGTTGCAAATATCTTAAGAGGAGTCGGTTCACCGCTTTATACATCAGAAAGCCTGTCTTCAATCTTTTTGAATCAAAAACTCAAAAATGGAGAGCCGAGAAATCCGGACAAAGCAAGAAAATTGCTTAAAGCATCAGGATTTTATTGGAGCAGTACAGGACAGCTTTATGATAAATCAGGGCATAAAGTTGAATTTAATCTGTCTACTAACGCTGGAAACACAGAAAGAGAATCTGTGGGCGTTATGATTAAGCAAGACTTGGAAGAGCTTGGGATAGAAGTTAATTTTAAGCCTATAGAATTTAATGTACTTGTAGGAAAACTTGTTGACTCACTTGATTGGGATGCTGTTGTTATGGGGCTTACCGGAAGTACTCTTGAACCGCACAGCGGAAGAAATGTTTGGAGTTCGACAGGCTCGCTGCATATGTTTAATCAGAGAAAAGGCGCGGATTTAATTCATCCTAAAGATGTTTTGCCATGGGAAAAAGAAATTGATAAACTCTTTGAAGAAGGTGCAAAAACAGTTAAATTTGATAAAAGAAAGCTGATTTACGACAAATATCAGGAAGTTGTGTCGGAAAACAATCCTTTTATATATATTTATTCGCCTTTAATGGTTTATGCGGTTCGGGACAAGTTTGGCAACCTGAATCCCACCCCGCTAGGCGGAGTAACACACAATCTGGAAGAAATTTATGTGAAAGATAAAAATTAAAATTATATGTTATTGTCATTCTGAGGGCTTTAGCCCGAAGAATCTATCCGGTTTTCAACAAATGCTTAAATCCCAAGAAGGACAGATCTCCCCCTTCTTTGGGAATACTTAATCCCCAAAGTGGGTTCCCTGCTTTGCTCAGGATGACAAAGAAAAATTTCAGAATAAATAACAAAATTCAATTGGAAAAAATAAATGTCTATAACGATCTACATCCTAAAAAGAATACTGCAAGCAATCCCTTTGTTGATTATAGTCTCAATAATGAGCTTTATAATCATCAAATTAAGTCCGATAGACCCACTTGCGGAATTAAAACTTAATCCTGCCATTTCGCCTAAGGTTTTGCAGTCGGAAAAACAAAGGTTAGGGCTTGATTTGCCTGTTTATAGACAATATTTTAACTGGGCAGGGAATTTTATAAAAGGCGATCTGGGTGTTTCTACCTCAGGTGAAAAAGTTTCCGACAGATTAATGGAAAGAATCCCAAATACACTGCTTTTAACGATTGCTGTAATAATAGTCACCTGGCTGGCGGCTATTCCACTGGGGATTTATTCCGCGTTGAACTGGAAATCGCCTTTTGATAGATTTTTGACAGTAATTTCTTCTATGGGAATGGCTGTGCCGACTTTCTTCTTTGCCCTATTGTTACTAATTTTTGCGGTAAAAACAGGATGGTTTCCTGTTGGCGGACTTACCAGCGTGGGATTTGAAAACTTCAATCCTGTTCACAAGTTCTTTGATGTTGCGCATCACTTGATTTTGCCTGTAACAGTTCTTGCTACGGCAAGTTTGGCAGGATTGCAAAGACAGATGAGAGGAAATCTTCTGGATGTTCTTGAGTCTGATTATGTAAAAATGGCTCGCGCAAAGGGACTTCCTGAAAACAAGGTTATTTATAAACATGCTGTAAGAAATGCCATAAACCCTATGGTAACGCTATTTGGCTTTGAATTTGCTTCTCTTTTGAGCGGGGCGGCTCTTACAGAGTTTGTTCTTCAATATCCCGGACTTGGAAGACTGATGCTGGAAGCTGTTATGAAGTCAGACATGAATCTGGTTATGGCATCTCTTATAATTGGAACTTTAATGCTTATCGCGGGCAACCTGATTGCGGATATTCTTCTTAAATTCGTCGACCCTCGTGTAAGTTTAGACTAAAACAAGGCAAAAAATGAACATATTTAGCAAAATTACTAATAATAAATTTTTGAAAAAACTCACTAAAGACAAGTTTGTCTTTATTTCGATGTTCATTCTTGTCTTTCTTTATCTATCCATAACTTTTGCGGGATTTTTTGCGCCTTACGGAAAAATGTTCAGCGACAGAAGACTTTCTTATGCGCCACCGTCAAAAATATTTATAATTGACCATCAGGGCAGACTTTCTTTGCCTTATACATATAATTACAAAAGGTCTTTCAATCCTGAAACTTTCCAGATGGATTTTCAGCTTGATAAAAGCCAAAAATATTACCTAAAATTCTTTTCACAGGGCGATAAATATAAAATATTTAACCTTATTCCTAGCAAAACGCATCTTGTAAAAGTAAATTCTCCCGGAAGACTTTTTCTGTTGGGTACAGACATAAACGGAAGAGATGTTTTTTCCAGATTGTTTTATGGCGGACAGATTTCATTAACTATAGGATTCCTTGCCTTGCTTATTTCCTTTCCTATAGGACTTTTATATGGAGGAATAGCGGGATATTTTGGCGGAGCTGTGGATAATATTATGATGCGTATTGCTGAAGCTATAATGAGTATACCCGGTTTTTACCTGTTGATAAGTCTTGCGGCAATATTGCCAGCAAACATGACTAGCATCCAAAGGTTTACGCTTATTACCGTAATCCTTGCCTTTATAGGTTGGGCGGGATTAAGCAGAGTAGTTCGCGGTATGGTCTTATCAATAAAGAATCAGGAGTTTGTTGAAGCGGCTAAGGCAATTGGAGCAAGCCCAATGCGTATAATTACAAAGCATATTCTTCCGCAGACGGCAAGTTATGTTATCGTAGCCATAACATTAAGCGTACCCGGATATATTCTGGCAGAATCAGGCTTGAGTTTTCTCGGGTTAGGGATTCAGCAGCCTGACGCAAGCTGGGGGAATATGCTTAAAGAAGCGCAGGAATATATTAACGTACTTTATCGTCCGTGGCTTTTGACTCCGGGATTTTTGATTTTTATTGCAGTGCTTGCGTTTAACCTTGTCGGAGATGCGGTAAGGGATATACTTGACCCAAAAAGTCGCGCCAGAAGATAAAAAACCGACCTGCAGGTCGGTTTTTTATGTGAATTTATTGTATGAAATTAATATAATTTGCAGATATTTATTACTTTTTTATTATCTATAACCAGGAATAGCGTACATTAATGCAAATTGTTGAGCTTGTTGAGTTGCAGCGGCTATTTGTTGATTAATATATTGAGCAACAAGCGGATTTTGAGTTATAGATGAACCAACACCAGGAGTCGTTTGTTGTGGAGGTTGAGGTAGTCCGTTAATATCCAGACTCCAACCATCAGGAAGAATCATTCCTTGTGGAGGTTGAGTTGGATTAGAAGATTCCGGTGTGTTTTTATTTTTTAATTCGTTTAAAATTTGCTCATCGTTTAATTTTCCAATACTATATTGAGCAGCTAATAGAGCCATTTTTTTAGAAAAATCAGCGCCTGCTAAATTACCTTCTGCTGTTTGGGTTGTTGATTTTTTACCAAACAAAACTGCATCATGAATGTTAATTTTTCCATCATTGTTTTGATCAAATAGAGAATCTACCTTCTCTTTATCAGTCATTGCCAAAGGAGTTTTAGCTATATTTGCAAGTTGTAAATCGTTTATTGATCCTGTACTATATTGAAGAAGTGTTTTAGCCATATTTTTAGAAGCTAAAGAGCCATCTACATTACCTTGTTGTAATTGACAATCTGATTTTTTAGCCATTAAAACTGAATCAGCATCATTGATTTGTCCATCATGATTAAGATCAAAAAATGCTTTATTGTTTGCATTTGCAACCATATTTTGACCATATTGCATAGATTGACCAAACCAATTTGAAGTCGAAGTTTGTGATTGCTGGTTATTGTTTACATTTGCAACCATATTTTGACCATATTGCATAGCTTGAGCATACCAATTGTTAGCAGGATTAATCATAACTTTACCTCACACTAAATATTTTACACACACTCTTAATAATATAAAAACATCCAATATATACAAATACCATAAAAAGTATATACTGTTACATTTCTTTACGGTATTTTTATTCTTGAGTTCAATTTTTATTGAAAAAACTTAATTTTTCGAGTATATTTAAGTTTTTAGAGAATCTGAATTGTTGACATGGGAATTATTAAATAAAAACAAAGAATTGTTTTTATTTGCAGGAGATTTGAATTCAATGGATTATAAATGTACTGTCGAATTAAAGGGAGATATCTTTGATACCCTGAGATTGACGTCAGTACTTGACGAAATAGTTGACAGCGGTTGTATATGCAAAATCAAGGAACTAAAAGTAGGCGAAATTAGAGCAGATGATTCTTATGCAAGAATAAAAATACGCTCTGAAAACAGAAAAACTCTTGATGATTTAATTGAAAGTTTAAAAAAATACGGAGCGACTCCTGTTAAAATAGTTTCCAGAATTATAGAAATTCAGGGACATATTGTAGATTCTTTAACTCTATCTAAAATTCTTGATATGATATTTAGTAATAATGCCAGATGCGAAGTTCAAGAAATTAAAATCGGATTGGAAAAAAAAGATTTTTCTTACGCCAAAATTAAAATTTCTACTACAAATCAGCAAATTATGGACAATCTCCTTGAGAAAATTATCAAACAGGGCGCCGTTCTTGTAGAACAGTAGTTTTTTGTTTATATAAGTAATCGATTTAAACTTATAACTCCTGTTTTTGGTATAGTTTAATTATTCAATAAATTTATGTTTTTATAAATCCAAAAACAAATATTGGCTTAGTAAAAAGGAATTCAAAAAAAATGACCGCTAAATTTTTAATGTGTCCACCGGATTATTATAATAATATTGATTATGAAATCAATCCCTGGATGAAAAAAGGCACCGGTTGCGACAATAAAGTTTCTATTGATAAATGGAACGAGTTAAAAAATATTATAATCAGCCTCGGTGGAGAAGTTGTAACAATGCAAGCGCAACCGGGACAGCCTGATATTGTGTTTACCGCTAACGCCGCGCTTATTTATAAAGATACCGCGGTGATAAGCAGATTTAGACCTCCCGAAAGACAGCCGGAAGAAAAATTTTATGCGGAATGGCTTGAAAAACAAGGATTTAATCTGGAATATCTTCCTGAAAACATGCATTTTGAAGGCGCAGGGGACGCTTTGTTCTCCGGAGAAACTTTGTATTCAGGTTATATAACAAGAACTGATATAACCGCGCATACTTACATCGCTTATCTTTTAAATTTAAAAATAATTTCTCTTGAGCTTGTTGATAAAAGGTTTTATCATCTTGACACCTGCTTTTGTCCTTTGTCTGACGGGTATTTGATATATTATCCCAATGCTTTCGATGAATATGCGAATAGAATTATCGAAAAAGATTTTCCTGAAGAAAAACGCATCATAGCGACAGAACAGGAAGCTCTGGGATTTTGCTGCAACGCCGTAAATATTGGCAGGTCTGTGATAATAAATAATACAACTGACAGGCTTAAAAACGAGCTTAAGGAAAAAGGATTTGACGCTTACGAAGTTGATCTGGCAGAATTCATGAAAGCAGGCGGTTCAGCCAAATGTCTTACTCTCCGACTTGATTAATTTTACCTTTAATCTACAACCTACCGGTTAATATTCAGATTTGTGTTTGTATTATAAATTTGAATAAATTAAATTGTCATGCTGAATTTATTTCAGCATCTATTCAGTTTAGAATTTAAGCTACAGTTCATTATTTATTAGACCATGAAACAAGTTCAGGGTGACGGGTTAAATTCAGGGTAACAGTATATCTCGGAGAGAAATTTTTTATGAAAAAAATTTTTTTATTAATATCAATTTTTTCACTTATTTTTATATTTTTATATTTAACCCCAATCTTTGGTAAATCAAGCGCAAAATTGACATTAAACTTCTGTCAGGCAATAATACCTGCGGAAATAATGAGTTTTAGCAAAACCCCGTTTTCAAACGGATATCATAATATAAAAAATACTGAAACAAATTTCAATATTTATAATACTCCTGATGACTACAGCCCTCAGGACGTTGATCAGAGGGAAAATGTTCTTGTAATCCTTGACTGCTCTTACAGTATGGATGACAAAGTCAGAGGCAAACGTAAAATTGATATAGCAAGAGATGTAATTAATGATGTTTTAGGACAACTTCCTAAAAATATTAATATGGGATTCAGGGTTTATGGACAAGCAGATGGAGGTTTGTTTGGCATTGACGGCTGCAAAGCCACAGAACTTCTTGTTCCGATAGGGAATAAAACCCAAAATGCAATATCCGCGCAATTAAAAAACTTGGATGCTGTAGGATGGACGCCTATTTGTTATTCGTTGGATCAGGCTATAAATAACGACTTTACAGGGATACGAGGAAGAAAAAGAATTATTCTGGTTAGTGACGGAATGGACACCTGCGGAGGAAATCCCTGTGATTTCGCTATTGATTTAATGAAAAGAAGAACTGATGTGACTATTGATGTAATAGGTTTTGATATTTCATCTGAACCCGAAGCGATAAGCCAGTTAAAATGTACCGCGCTCGCTACCCATGGCAAGTTTTATACAGCTAATAATTCTGCAGAGTTCACAAAAAGCCTTAGAAACAGTTTAAATGTTCAGAAGGAAGTTGAAGGCAAAATTTTCTCCAAATAAATTGAAATGAGGTTTGCAGTGAAAATTCTCCAAAATAAAGAATCAATAGCAAAAATTATGCTGGTTTTGTATTTTTTCATGGCTGTTTTGACGGTATATCTGGTTTGTTATAAATTTGAATTAATTATAAGGTTTATTCATATATTCTGGATTTTTCCATTTTTATACACATTATATTTTTCTTTAATAACGAATGGTTTAAAAAAAACAGTAATCTTTTTTTGTTTAGTATTTTTAGCAACTTTGCTATATGAATGTTTTGCTTTATCAACCGGATTATTTGGTGAATATATTTATACTTCAACTTTCTTGGGATATAAACTTTTTGACAAAGTGCCGTTTATTATACCCTTTTGTTGGATAATTATAATGTATCCTTCAATGCAAATTGCACAAAGCCTTTTAGGAACAAAAACAAATAATATTGGGGATAAATTGCAAGTTTCTTGTTTGGCAGGTTTATTTATAACTGCTTGGGATATAGCAATGGATCCGATTATGGTATTAAAAGATGCCTGGAAATGGTTACACAGCGGCGCATTTTTCGGGATTCCTCTGCAAAATTATATAGGCTGGTGGCTCATAAGTTTTATTACTATTATGATTTTTCAGCTAACAGTAAATTCTAATAATAATCTCAAATCTGATAAAATGACTGTTTATGCTGTTTTTCCTTATATAATAATAACAATAAGCACAATAATTATAGATTATTTATTAAATCTGAAAGGAGAATCACTTGCAGGATTTTTTGCGGTTATGCCATGTATAATCATTTATACTTTAAGACTATAGATATAATTATCAAAAATTTTATTGGTTTTATGAAAAATTTAAATGCTAATATATAACAAGAAAGATAAAAGCGAGGAAAAATATTTATGAAAAATAATTTAAAATTAACGGCTTTAATTTTAGCTATTACAGCAGCAACAACAATTTCTAATGTTGGAACTTGCGCTGATAGTGCAGTAAAAGATGCAAAAGCCAGTGTATCAGTTACAAATTCTGCTGTTCAATATGAAACCGCAGACCCTTTAGCTCTTGTTGCAAATCCTCAATCTTATCTTAATAAAAAGATTAAAATGATTGCGCTGTTTGATAAATTTTCTACAATAGGACTTGATTATCCGCCTGTAAAAAGAAGTTCGAAAGATTATATTTCGTTCATCATCAAAAGACCTGATGTGGAAAACAAAGGTCAGACGATTCCTTTGTCCGAGCTTAAATTTATAATAAAAAGAGATAAAGCGGAAAAACTTATCGACCTTGAAAGCGGAGATAAAATTGAAATTAAGGGAACAGTATTTTCAACAGCCTTAGGAGATCCATGGGTAGACGTTGATGAAGTAAAAATGCTGGAACCAAAACCGGCTAAATCCAAGAAGTAATTACTGATTTATTTCTGTTTGCCTGCTTCATATCCGCATGTTAAGAACAAAATAGGCAAGATCTTATTAAGGCATAATTTGCCTGCCAGTTTTGGATTTGCCAAGATTAAAGCCAATGAAATATCATCAAGCTGCATAATTCCATCTTTTAATTTTATAGCTCTTTTTTCTTTGGCGTTTTTATCTACGATAGAATTGTTGATTTTATTGCAAATCACAGAAGAAATCTTCATTCCGCCACCTATGCCGGCAACAACTGCTCCAATTTTAGCAATTTTGGTATTGAGAGGATTAGAAATCTTAGATTTTTCAACCAATTTTAATAAACCTGTTACAATAGCTGCAGGAACAAAAATATTAGTAAACTGGTAAACCCCTTCTTTTACCTTGTTTTTAGTATTTTGATTTTTGTCTGTTATGATTCCGCCTGTTAATCCTCCAGAAATAGAGCCAACGCCCAGAATCAGCATTTCTTTCAGGTTGATATCCAGATTAACAAAATTTATAATATTTTTTAAATTTGTCTTAATATCACTTGATCTGCTTAATTTCATCAAGTCATTTTTAATAGACATGCCCTTATATTTCCTGATAAATAACACTGAAGCCAGAGTTCCTATCGCTGTCGCGCATAATACAGGCAAATTAAGTTTTTCTTTTTTTACTTGTGTTTTAGCCGAAGAAATATCTACTCTATCTTTAGCCACAACACTATTATTGGACCAGATTCTCGCTGCTTCAAAATTTTTAAATAGTTCTTGATTTACGGGATTAGTGGTTATATACATATGCTTCCCAATAGAATTTATGTAAGTTTTAAATTAACTTACATAATTATTAAAACGGCAAGACTCTTTTTATTGCTATTAAATTCATTAATATTATAAGAAAATTAACATATTATTTTATAATTATTTTGTTTTTAATTCAGCCGCAGAAGGAGGATTTAATGGCAAATCAACGGTTATTGGAGAATGATCGGAAAGAGGCTTGTTAAAAGCATAATTCATTTCCAACAAAGTTCTTCCGTAAAAAGGTTCAAATTCAATAATTTTGTCAGATTTGGAGTCTTTTACTGCTGGCTTAACAAATATCCAGTCAAGCTTATACTTGCCTATAAAAAGAGGTCTTTGAAAAATAAAAGTAGGCGTAAATCCTCTTAAATCGCGCTGGTTTGAATTTGCAAGCAAATGCGCTCTGCCGTTTGATGATCTGTATTTATTTCCGCTGAAATCAAACTTTCCTCCATCATTAAATTTAAAATTTTGAAGAGCAAGAAATAATTTTCTTTCTTTATTCGGGGAAATTACAGGAATATTGGGAACAGCAGGATTTTTATAGACTCTTAAGGCTGATGAAACAGCATCCGCGGCAGATATAGCAAAAGAATACGGAATCGCATAATAAAGAATTTGTTTTGCAATAAACTGAGGATCTTCAAGTCTTTTGTGAAGTTCTCTTTTTATTGAAGTAGGGCTTCCGTCAGAGGCTGTTGTGTTAAAATCACCTGCCAAAATCACAGGATTATCAATATTTTTAATTTCATCAAGAAGAATTTTTATCTGTTCATATCTATATTTAGGCACTACTCTGTTTTCAAGATGAGCTGCAATTATAGTCACAGGCTGTTTGACACCGGGTATCTCAACATCTGCAAGAAGCGCAATTCTGCTGCCCTGCCTAATTTCCCTAATCACATCTTCCCTGAAGATTTTTTCAGCAGCTTCTCTTCTTATATATTCAATTTCCGCAACTTTTGCTCTTTCTGCGCCAAACCAGTCGTAATAGTTCGGTAATCTTATAATTCGGACATTTTTTAATGGAAATTGGCTTAAAATAGCGTTTCCATGCAGCCCTTTGTATTTTGCTTTGTCTACAACATACTTTTTATTAGGAAATAAAATCCTTTCCTCCGAGTATTCGTTGTCTTCCAAGCCCAAATGAGCAGAATCAACTTCCACAAACTCCACCCCGAAAGCGTAGTTATATCCGAGGGTTTTGGCAAGTTCAGCCGCGATGTTTTTATAACCGGTTCTCGGCATACCTATATCGACTTCGTTTAAAACAATAATATTGGCTTTTCTTAAAATTTCTATTTGTTGTTTAACTTTTGCTTTGTCGACATTGGGATCGGAAATTTTCTTCATAATTTCATTTGGAGAAGAAAATAACAATTTTATATAATCAAGATTCAATCCTCTATCGATATTCCAATCCAAAACCCTTATGAAGTCCCCTATTTTCTTGTCATTATTGAGCAAAATATTGTTTTTGCCGTAAGAATTATTAATTATAGGATTATAAAGCACATAATTAAGCCTCGACCTTAAATCTCCATAATAAATTTCTGACTTGGACAACGTTACAAGGTCATTAAAACTTAATTTGTCGGTTATATCATTTATATTGGAGTTTGTTCCTGTTTTTGCCGGAGAAAACTGCAAAAATTGGGTAGATATAACAAACCCGAGCAAAAAGATAAATAATGTTTTTTTAAATACAGCTTTCATTTGGACTCTTATGTTTTACTATTTTCCCTGTAATCTAAATTATAGAATAAAAAGAGCTGACTTTTTCAGTCAACTCTTTTTGAATTTATACTTATAGATTCTCACGCCTGCAAGGCAGGCTCAGAATGACAAGGATTTTTATACGCATAATTCCTGAGCTGAATAAGCGTTTTTAAGTATACCGAAAGCTTTCATTCCGGGGTATCTTGCAGCACATCCAAGCTCTTGCTCAATTCTGATAAGCTGGTTGTACTTGGCGATTCTGTCACTTCTGGAAGCGGAGCCTGTTTTAATTTGTCCGCAATTTAAAGCTACAGCAAGATCGGCAATGGTTGAATCTTCTGTTTCGCCTGATCTATGACTCATAACAGCGGTATATCCGCCTTTGTGAGCAAGATTAACAGCTGCTAAAGTTTCGCTAAGTGTTCCGATTTGGTTAACTTTAACGAGGATGCTGTTTCCAACGCCTTTAACAATGCCTTCAGCAAGTTTTTTTGTGTTTGTAACGAATAAATCGTCACCAACAAGCTGAACTCTGTCGCCAATTTCATCGGTAAGAGCTTTCCAGCCGTCCCAATCGTTTTCGCTCATGCCGTCTTCTATTGAGATGATTGGATATTTATTTGAAAGATCTTTCAGGAAGCTAACCATTTCGTCTTTTGAGAATGTTTTGCCTTCGCCTTCAAGTACATATTTACCGTCTTTGTAAAATTCTGAACTTGCAACGTCAAGAGCAATTTTGATATCGTTGGTTGAATAACCTGCTTTTTCAATAGCTGTAAGGATTACGTCAATAGCTTCTTCGTTGGAAGAAAGGTTAGGAGCAAATCCGCCTTCATCGCCAACGGAAGT
>Ga0209417_1002602_pt1 | contig 26939 bp, 24 predicted proteins | sample RifGroF2_FD_184002 | JGI IMG/M metagenome (GOLD analysis project Ga0209417, IMG submission 184002) | Groundwater microbial communities from Rifle, Colorado, USA - Groundwater F2 (SPAdes) (version 2) | ecosystem: Environmental > Aquatic > Deep subsurface > Groundwater | place: Rifle, Colorado... | reverse complement strand
AGGATCTCGGCGGCGGTCTTGATGCCGCCGCGAATGCTCTTCTTGCCGACGGCGTTGCCGGCCAGAAGTTTGACCAGCACGTCGTTGAGTTCCTGCAGTGCGGTCGGCTGCACGCTGTCCAACGTGGCGATGCGCAGCATCACGTCGTTGCGCACGCGCTCGGTCAGCAGTGCCATCACGCTGGCGGCCTGGTCCGGCTCCAGGTGCACCATGATGGTGGCGATGATCTGCGGGTGTTCGTTGGCGATCAGGTCGGCGACCGAGGAGGGTTCCATCCACTTCAGACTCTCGATGCCGCTGGTGTCGCTGTTGTGCAGGATGCGGTCGAGCAGACCGGCGGCCTTGTCGTCGCCCAAGACCACCATCGGCATGTCGCGGATGTAATCGCTGGAGTCCATGCCGATGGTGGTCTTTTCCGAGGCGAGCTGGTGGAACTCGTCGAACACGGTGGAGATCTGGTCGCGCGACAGGTTCTTCAGCGCGACCATGGCCGAGCTGATCTTCTGCACTTCTTTCGGCTCCAGATATTTCATCACGTCGGCCGCCTCGTTGGCGCCCAGCGTCATGAGCAGGATGGCGCTCTTGTTTATGCCTTCGTCACTCATTCTTTATTCACCCATTCCTTGACCACGGTGGCGACTATCTTGGGGTCGTCCTTGGCCAGTTGTTTGGCGAGCTGCAGGTTGTCCTCGTAGGAGGTGGACGCCTGCTGTGCCGCATATTGTCCCGTGGCGCTGCCCGCGTGATGCGCGACCTGCGGCATCGTCGCCCAGGTTTCTTCCTGCGACGCACTCTGTTCGACAATGGATTTGAACGCGGGTTTGATCACGCCGAACAAAAGGAAGCCGATGCCGCCCGCGATGAGCAGGAATTTGAAGATGTCCTTGGCGGTCGCGATGGTGTCCGGCTGTTTCCAGATCGGCGTCTCCGGGATCACGACCTGTTCGTTGTTGAAGGCGCTGTTGAGCAGATTGAGGCTGTCGCCGCGCTTCTCGTCGAAGCCGACGGTCTCTTTCACCAGCGCGGTGATCTGCGCCTTTTCCGCATCGGTGTAGGGGCGCGAGGTGACCTTGCCGTCCGCGTCGGTGCTCGACGGATTGTTCACCACCACCGCGATGGACAGGCGCTGGATGCTGCCCGTCGGCGTTTTGGTGTGCTGGATGGTGCGGTCCACTTCGTAGTTGGTGGTCAGTTCCTTGTGCGCGTTGGTCGGCGCGGTCGCGGTTCCCGGCGCGGCAGTCGCGGCCGGTGTGGTGATAGGGGCGGTGGCCGGGACCGGCGGCTGGTTGGACAAAGCACCGGGTACGCCGCCGGTGGTGGTCGTGCCGTTGGTCGTCTCCAGCGTCTGCAGGCTGCGCACGGCGGCCTGGTTGGGCGGCTGGTTGGGCTTGTAGATCTCGGCGGTCTGCTCGGTCTGCGAGAAATCGAGGTTGGCGGTGACCTGTGCGCGCACGTTCTGCGCGCCGGTGATCGGGATCAGGATGTCTTCGATGCGCTTGACGTAGTCTTGCTCGATCTGGCGCACGTATTTGAGCTGGGTGGCGTCCATCAGTTGTTCGGAGGCACCGCTGCGGGCGGAACTCAGCAGGGTGCCGCTCTGGTCGACCACGGTGACGGCCTGGGACGGCATGTTGGGTACGCTGCTGGAGATCAGGTGCACGATGGAGCTGACCTGCCCGGCTTCGAGCGAACGGCCGGCATGCAGGGCCAGTACCACCGAGGCGCTGGGTTTCTGCTGTTCGCGCGCGAACACGGTCGGTTTGGGGATGGCCAGATGCACACGGGCGCTGGCGACCGAGGCCATGGTCTCGACCGAGCGTGCCAGTTCGCCTTCCAGCGCACGCTGGTAATTGACCTGTTCGAGGAATTGGCTGGTGCCGAATTTCTGGTTCTCCATCAGTTCGAAGCCGACCGCGCCGCCCTTGGGCAGGCCCTTGGCGGCCATCTGCAGGCGCATCTCGTGCACCTTGTCGGCGGGGACCATCAGGGTGCCGCCTTCGGAGAACTTGTAGGGGACGTTCTGCTGTTGCAGTGCCTCGATGACCGCGCCGCCGTCGCGTTCGGACATATTGGCGTAGAGCACGCGGTAGTCGGGGGTCTGTCCCCACATGAACAGGCCGGCCAGCAAGGCGACCGTGGAAGCCACGGCCACGATGAGGCCGAGTTTCTGCTGACTGGGCATGCCGAACAGCATGCGGGCCATCGATGGGTTCATATTGGTGTCGGTATCAGCCATGCTTTTCTACCCGGTTGTAACAAGGGTCAATCCCTCATGCTGGGCATTATCTGCCCGCCGGACAAGTTCGGTAGGCCGAAAAGCGGGGGAATTCGGGCGCTTTTCCGGTCCTAGAAGGCTTGCCCGCGCGCGTACAGTGGCCGCCATGGATAAAGGAGGTGTGCCATGAGTATGAATGTGAGCAATGTGGATAGCCTGTTGAGTCAGATGCGCGCGGCGATGGCAGCGGCACAGGGACAGCCGGCACAGGCACCGACCGCAGCCAGCGGCGGGGTGGACTTCGCCAATGTGCTGAAATCGTCGCTGGACGGTGTCAACCAGACCCAGCGCCAGGCCCAGGCGATGCAGGAAGCTTTCGTGCTGGGGGACGACAAAGTCAGTCTTTCCGACACCATGATCGCCATGCAAAAGGCTAGTATCTCGTTCCAGACCGCCGTGCAGGTGCGCAACAAGGTGGTGTCCGCCTACAACGACATCATGAACATGCAGGTGTGAGCGACGATCCACTGAACATGCGCGAGTGAAGCTCCGCAGCTTTCGGAAAAGGCCCTATGACGACCAGTACTCCACCGCAGCAGGATGTCGCGCAGGCGATAGATGAGGCCTTCGGTCTCGCCGTCGCACAACACCAGGCCGGCCAGACGCAAAAGGCCGACGAGTTGTACCGCATGATCCTGCAACTGGATCCGCGCCACGCACCGGCCAACCACAATCTGGGATTGCTGGCGATGCAGGCGCAACAGACGGATGCCGCGCTGGGCTATTTCAATACCGCCCTCGATGCCGATCCGGCACAGGGCCAATACTGGCTGAGTTACATCGATGCCCTGGCGCAGACCGGGCAGGCCGACACCGCGCGCCAGGTGCTGGCGCTGGCCGAGCAGCAGGGGTTGCAGGGCGAGCAGGTGGAAGCGCTGAAAGCGAGGCTGGGAGTCGGGTCGCAGAGCCCGGCGACTTCCCCAAGCGGAGGCAGGCAGCCGGCTCCGCAAAACAGCAAAGTCCCCGACGCCAAAGAACTCAAACTACTGGAAGACACTTTCAACAAGGGACGCTATGCCGCGGCCGCGGAGCAGGCACAATCGCTGATGCTGCGTTATCCGCAGCACTGGGCTGGCTGGAAGATGCTGGGCGTGGTGCTCAGCCAGATGGGACGCAACGAGGAAGCGCTGTCGCCGATGCAGAAAGCGGCCGCACTGTCGCCCAAGGATGCCGAGGCGCACAACAATCTCGGCATCGTCCTGAGCGATCTCGGGCGGCATGCCGAGGCGGTGGCCAGTTTCCGCCATGCGGTGAAACTCAAGCCCGGCTTCGCCACGGCGCACAGCAATCTGGCCGCTTCGCTGCAACGGCTGGGCCGCTTCAAGGAGGCCGAAGCCAGTTGCCGCCAGGCATTGAAGCTCAATCCCAACTATGCCGACGCGCTGGGCAATCTGGGCGGCATCCTGAACGATATGGGCCGCGCGCAAGAGGCCGAGAATGTATGCCGCAGGGCGCTGAAGCTTGATCCTGAAGGCTATGCAGCCAACGGCAATCTGGCGCTCACGCTCAAGGCACTGGGCCGGCTGGATGAGGCCGAAGTGAGCTGTCTGCGCGCGATGTCACTGCGCCCCGATCTGGCGGAGACGCATGCCAACCTCGGCGGCATCCTGCACGAACAGGGTCGTTTGCAGGAAGCGGTGGCCAGTTTCCGCCGCGTGCTCGACAAGCAGCCCGACAATGCGGTCGCCTTCAGCAATCTGCTGTTCTGTCTGGCGCAGAGTTCCGGCGTGGCGGCGGATGAATTGTTTGAGGAACATTGCCGTTTCGGCGAGCGCTATGAGGCACCGTTCCGCGCAACCGTGCCGGAATTCAGCAATTCCCGCGAGGCGGAGCGCAAGCTGCGCGTCGGTTTCGTTTCCGGCGACCTGCGCAGCCACGTGGTGGCGACCTATATCGAGCCGATATTGTCGGGTCTTGACGGGCATCCGCAACTGGAACTGTATGCCTACTCCAATCACATCATCGACGACGACACCAGCAAGCGCCTGCGCGGCCACTTTGCGCACTGGCAGTCTGTGGTCGCGCTGAGCGATGCCGAACTGGCCGAGCAGATCCGCACCGACGGTATCGACATCCTGATCGACCTGTCCGGTCATACCGCGCGCAACCGCCTGCTGACCTTTGCCAGAAAACCAGCGCCGGTGCAGGCGAGCTGGATCGGCTATCCCTGCACCACCGGCCTGCGCGCCATGGACTATTACCTCACCGACCGCGGCCTGGTGCCGAGCGGGGCGATGGAACAGCAGTTCACCGAAAAGATCGTGCATCTGCCCGCCTCGGTGCCGTTTCTGCCGAGCAAGGACGCGCCCGCTGCCGGCGAGCTGCCCGCGCTGAAGAACGGTTATGTGACTTTCGGCAGTTTCAACCGTCTGAGCAAGCTGAACCCGGAAGTGATCGCGCTGTGGGCGCGCCTGCTCCAGGCCACGCCGGACTCGAAGATGCTGCTGGCCGGCATGCCGCAGGACGGGGGCGAAGAGAAATTGGGCAAGTGGTTCGCGGAGCAGGGCATCGCACGCGAGCGGCTGATCTTCAAACAGCGTTGCAGCATGGCGGACTATCTGGCGCTGCATCAGCAGGTGGACATCAGTTTGGATACTTTCCCCTACAGCGGCGGCACCACCACGCTGCATGCCCTGTGGATGGGCGTGCCCACCCTGACGCTGGCGGGCGACACGCCGGCCGCGCGTTCGGGCGCATCCATCCTCGGCAATGTCGGGCTCGACGAGCTTGTTGCCCATGACGCAGAAGAATTCGTCAGCAAAGGACGTGCGTTGGCGGGCGATCTTGCCGCCTTGTCCGTCTTGCGCGAGGGATTGCGCCAGCGCGTCTCCGATTCGCCGATGTCGCAGCCGGAGCTGCTTGCCGCATCGCTGGCGCAGGCGCTGCGCGTCATGTGGCGGCGCTGGTGTGCGGACGGCGCAGCGCAGGCCTTCGAGGCGGGTGTGCAGGAAAAGAGCGGGCACAGCGATGAAGGAGGCGTAGCAATGAAACAGCCGAACAAATCGTCACCGATCTTCGTCACGCAGCCGCTGTTGCCGCCACTGGAAGAATTCATTCCCTACCTGCAGAAGATATGGGACAGCAAACAACTCACCAACAACGGCCCCTACCATCAGGAGCTGGAACAGGAACTGGCGAAGTATCTCGGCGTCGAGCACATCTCGCTGTTCGCCAACGCGACCCTGGCGCTGGTCACGGCATTGCAGGCCTTGCGCGTGACCGGCGAGGTGATCACCACACCTTATAGTTTTGTGGCGAGCAGCCACGCGCTGGACTGGAACGGCATCAGGCCGGTGTTCGTCGACATCGATCCGGTGACGCTCAATCTGGACCCGAAGAAGATCGAGGCGGCGATCACGCCGCATACCACGGGCATCCTGCCGGTGCATGTGTACGGTGTGCCCTGCGCGGTGGACGAGATCGAGCGCATCGCCGACACCTACGGTCTCAAGGTGATCTATGACGCGGCGCACACCTTCGGCATGCGGCTGGACGGCAATCGTTCGGTGCTGGAATACGGCGACATGTCCATCCTCAGTTTCCACGCCACCAAGGTGTTCAACACCTTCGAGGGCGGTGCCATCATCTGCCGCGATGCCAAGACCAAGCACCGCATCGACTACCTGAAGAACTTCGGTTTCGCCGACGAGGTCACGGTGATCGGCCCCGGCATCAACGGCAAGATGAACGAGGTGCAGGCCGCGTTCGGCCTGCTGCAACTCAAATATATCGACGATGCACTGGAGCGGCGCAAGAAGGTGGATGCGCGCTATCGCGCCATCCTCAAGGAGGTGCGCGGCATCCGCATGCACGCCATCCCGGACGACATCCGCTACAACTACGCCTACTTCCCCATCTTCATCGAGGACGACTTCCCGATCTCGCGCGACGAGCTGTACCGGCGTATGCGCGAGTGCGGCGTCTATGCGCGGCGCTATTTCTATCCGCTGATCAGCGAGTTCCCGGTGTATCGCGGCCTGTCCTCGTCGGTGCCGGGCAATCTGCCGGTGGCGACGGATATCTCGCAGCGCGTGCTGTGTTTGCCGATGTATCCCGATCTGGACGAGGAGACGCAGGATGTGGTCGTGGAATGTCTGCATCGCGCGCTGCGCGGGGAGGATAAATGAACGCATCCGCAGTGATCGAACCGGCGACGCTGGTGTTTCCCGCCGCGCATCCGGACGGGCGCGAATATCTTGAAGTGTCGCGCGAGCGCGACGAGCGCGTGGTCGCGGCATCCTCGGTCTGGGATGCGGACCTGGCCGCCGCAGTGGGCACGCTGACCGTGCTGCCCTATGTGGACGACCCCGAGTTCCCCGCGCGCTTCATGGCGCTGGTGCAACAGCACAACATCACCCGCGTGTACGCGCCGGTGGCCGCCGCCTATTCATGGCTGGAGCGCTTCATCGCCGAAAAGGGATTGCCGCTGCGGCTGATCGGCAGCTCGCCGATCAAGCGAGAGATCGAACGCTTCGACCGCCTGATGGCGAAGGTGGCGTCCTGGCGGGGTTTCATCGACCAGTGCGCGGGCGGCAGGTGCGACCTCAGCGATATCGAGATCGCGGCGGTGTTCCGCATGTCGGTGAACATCTACGGCGAATCGAACGAGCAGAAGATCGCGGCGATGATGGCCATCTTCGGCAGCGCGCCCAAAGGCGACGTGGTCGAGGTCGGTTCGCTGGTGGGCAAGTCGGCTTCGGTGCTGGCGCTGCTGTCGCGGCGCTACCGCATCGGCAACGTGCTCGCCATCGACCCGTGGCAGGCCGCCGCCGCCACGCAACACGATTCGCCCGAGACGGTGCGGGTCGGGCTGGTGAACGAATGGCGCTGGGACGTGCCGCCGCAGGATTTTGCCGTCAACACCTATCCCATCGGTTACGGCAGTTTCAATTGCCTGCAACAGGAGTCGGTGCGCGGCTGCGAGATCTACAAGCGCGACAAGGCGGTGGAGAGCCCGACCTTCGGCCGCACCGAATATCAGGGCCGCATCGCGGTGATGCACATCGACGGTAACCACGACTACGCGCAGGTCAAACTCGATTGCGAGTCTTGGCTGCCGCTGCTGGACAGGAACGGCTGGCTCATCCTCGACGATTATCTGTGGGTGCACGGCGACGGCCCGCGCCGCGTCGGCGATGCCTTGTTGCAGGAACGGGCCGCCGACATCGAGCGTTCGTTCGAATGCGGCAAGGCACTGTTCGTGAAATTTCGCAGCCATTCGTGAATAGGAGGGGAAGATGCGCGAAGTCGATATTTTCGGTCTGAAGGATACCGAGGCCTGGGGCGTGTACAAGGGCAACCCGGCGGAGAAGCTGGGTACTTCCAGTACAAAGATGCGTTTCTAGCTGGTCATGCACATCGAAGCATGCAGGGTATAAGCAAGTCGCGTTGAAAATTATTGACTCGTCATTGGCTTTAACAATCAGGAAGTTTACAAGGAATAAAGGACGCAGAAATGTCTTCAGATTGGGTGCGGGCTTATGAACAAGGGGAAAGCATACATTTACTAGCAAATCGTTCGAATCTGCCAGAAACTGCTGTCGTTCTCGGGATCGCAAATACGCTTTGGGATTGGGGTGAAGCTGAAGCTGCCATCCCGCTGCTTGAGAAATATCTGGCTCGAGATGCTGATCATGTTTTGCAGATGGCATATTTGAGATGCGTGATATCAATGGGCGTGGAAGATAAGCTTGCGGTTCAACATGCGGTAGGTAATTTACATTCATCATTCAAGATACGCTTTCCAAATCGGCCCCATATAGAACATGGGCGGCATGACATGCAAAGAGATAGGGTGTTGAAGGTCGGATTGTTGTGCACCTATTCCAACCTGAAGCCGGTTGAATTCAGCATTGTTCCATTGCTTCGCGCACTTGATCGTTCGAAAGTAAGAGCATTTTTTTTCAGCTTGAATCAAGAGGGACATCCCCTGCTAGATGAAGTTTGTGAGGAGCACGTTGTATTGCTGAATTTGGATGCGCAGGGTGTTTGCAAAGAAATTCAGGCAAGAGAAATTGATATTCTTTTTGATCTGAATGGTATTTTGCGGGAGGACTTTCCTTATGAGATATTCGCAATGCAGCCCGCACCGGTTCAGGCGGGTTGGTGGAATACGCCCTTGAGTTGTGGGCTGGAAACAGTAAGGCACTATTTCATGGATCGTTCAATTCTTACTCCAGACTACGATGAGATGTTTAAGGAGAAGATTATTGAAATTCCGGGGAATGCTACGCTTTGCTACAAGTTGTCCGATGAATATCCCTTAACCCCGCCTCCGTACGTAAGTGAAGGTGTTTTTACTTTTGCCTCATTTACTGCATTGTTCAAGATAAATAATGTGGTTCTTGATTCGTGGGCACAAATTCTGAATGGCTCGCCCAATTCTCGTTTGTTAATCAAATGCAGGGGGGCGACTTCCGCGCGGTTTCAGAATCGGCTCAATCCGATTTTTGACAAATATGGAATAGCTTCTGATCGAGTTATGCTGATGGAAGAGGAGACATTTGATGTCATGATGAGTCGATTTTCATGGGTTGACCTGTGTTTGAATACTTACAGTTACGGGGCTGGAACTACTGCATTAAATGCTGTGTGGCAGGGTATCCCCACTATGACAATCGCTGGAAAAATCCCCCATGCAAGAGGGACCGCAAGCATGATGAAGGACTGTGGGCTCGATGATTTTGTTGCTTTTGAACAGGCTGGATATGTACAGGGTGCAATCGAGCATTCAATAAACCCTGGAAGACTTGCCGAAATTCGTCCGATGCTGCGTGAGTATGTCAAAACCAACTCAACATGGCTAAACCCGGATCGCTTTGCACGAAATTTTGAGGCTGCATGCCGTTCGGCTTGGCATGATTGGATTGAAAGCAGGTAGTCTTTAAGATGCTTGTGTATGGTTTTTTGGGGACTTCGTATGCCTGAATACCGTTGCCTTGATAATTCTTTCGTTGGAATGGGACTTGGGAGTTTATTCCAACAGGCGGAATTCTTTAATTTGCACTCAGCCGGGCAGGGAAGTTATTTTGAATGGGCAGAGGCCTCGCGTGTAGTTGCCTCTATTCATTTTACTGACGTTGGCAATGGTCTTTGGCGCAGCCCAGCACGTGGCACCTTCGCGGGCTTCGCATTCCAGAGTAATTTGCATATAGAGGATTTATTCGCCTTCTATGATGAAGTGGAATCATCCCTCAGAGACCAAGGCGCCCATAATCTGGAGATACTGCCTGCCCCGATGGCTCATGATCAGGTGGCCTTTTCAAATCAGTTCTATTTGCTCAACACACGTGGCTATAGAATGACTCATTGCGATCTGAATCATAGTCTGGCAGTAAATTCACTCAGCCTCCCGGAACGCATGACCTACGGCAACCAGAAGCGATTGAACAAGTGCCGACGAGAAGGTCTGACCGCAGAACAATTGCCGCTGTCAGCTCTGTCCATTGTTTATGAGACCTTGGCTTCCAATCGCGCCAGTAAAGGACTTTCTATGTCTATGACCTTGTTGCAGTTGCGCACAATGGCCGACGCATTTCCCGATAACATGGTCTTGTTTGGTTGTCGTGATGGCGAGGCTCTGGCGGCGGCGGCTCTCTGTCTCCGGCTTAGTTCCTCTGTGATGTATGTATTTTACTGGGGGGACAGGCCAGGTTACGCGTCATTGAGTCCGGTGGTGGCTGTTGCAGATGCAATCTATTCCTATTGTCAGGCGGCGGGTTTGAGCCTGCTTGACATAGGCATTTCAACAAAAGACAGTGAACCGAATTATGGTCTGATTCAGTTTAAACGAGGCCTCGGGTTCGTCGAATCCCTTAAGGTTCGTATGAGCAAATCTTTATGAGTTCACCCATGACAGCACGTGACATGAAAGACTACTCGGCGCAATATTCTGCGTTGCCATTCGAGCCGGTTCAGGCCAAATATCGACGCGCGCTCGTGTTGCGGGAAGTCGCACGTGCAAATCCGAGGACGCTGCTGGAAATCGGCTGTGGCGACTTGCCACTTTTTATTGATCTTGGAGAAGATGTCGATGTCACGGTAATTGAACCCGCTGACGAGTTTTTTACCCATGCATGCAAACTGGCTGAGGGGCGCGGGCGAGTCAATATTGTGCAGAGTTTTGTCGAGGACTACGTATGCCAGCAGGCTGACTACGATATGATCGTGCTTAGTTGCGTACTGCACGAAGTGAGTGATCCAGCGGGGGTGTTGGCATCCGTCCGTCACTTGTGTAACCCCGATACCCTGCTGCATGTCAACGTTCCCAATGCAAGATCGCTGCATCGTCTGCTTGCAGTTTCAATGGGCCTGATTTCCGATACAGGGGTTCAATCGGAGATGCAACTCACAATGCAGCAACGCGGCATGATCTACGATATGGATAGTCTTCAGGACGAACTAAAGGCTGGCGGTTTCACTATTGCCGAGCATGGCAGCATTTTTATTAAGCCCTTCACGCACATGCAAATGCAGCGGTTGATGGATGACGGATTCATGACGCCAGATATGCTGGACGGTTTCGATAAGTTAGTGAAGTTGTTGCCCGAACTGGGCTCCGAGATATGGGTCAACGCAAGGAGGGGCTGATGAAGGTGCCACTACTGATTGGCAATAACTTTGCCGTACTCGTTGGGGCTTATGAACTTGCGCGTCGTGGCATACGCGTGAATTTGCTGACGGACAATAAACCACTTGGCGGCCACTTTGCGGGCATACATATTGGGGGGCGCGATTTTGATGTCGGAATGGTGATGCTTGAAAAAAGGATGCAGGATAGTAGCAGTTCGGATTTGCGAACTTATGGTGCCAGCATGCGAAATGACTGGACCAGATTTGGGGGCATGGCGGCTCGCTGGTTGGATGAGCAGGAAAACTTGCGTCGCGTTCCTACACCAACTTGCCTAGTGCGAGGGCGCATCGTCCCGGACTACCTCATCTCCAACCGGCTGGATGTCTTTGTGGGTGGCGATGTATCTGGTCCCGCCCCTCTCTCGTGTGACGACGAGCATCACGCCTCCCATAAGACAACCTCAACAGCCTATGATGCGTTGAGCTATGCCGAAGCGGCCAAGCTGAATCATGGGGAGGCACTACATGCCAGATTTATTGAGCCCTACATACGCAAATCACTGGGTGTTACGTCGAATAGTTTTCTGGCGCGCTACCACCGCGCCGCCTGGGTGCCTCTGTATTACCCTGAGACGCTATCTGGTGCGCTAGCCGGGGAGCCAACTCTGGCTGAGTATCCGTTCTGGACAACGCATAACGGTTTTGTTGGCCAACTTGTGAAGAACCTATTGGGGGAGTTGGAAAATCAAACCAATGTCACCTTGGTAGACCGCACCGTTATATCTTTACAGTGGGAAGGGGGGCAGTGGAATGCCGCCGTCGATGGAGGAGAGATGTGGAGTGGTGAACAACTCGCGCTAGGTCTTACGCCCGCACGTGCTCACGCCCTTCTGGGTACGACGCCCCCCGTTCATGGTCTCTCGGCTTCAGTGACACTGTTATTCGCGATCGTGAGAGCGAATGCTATTGGTCGGGCACACGGGTGTCTGATGGTCGTCGATGAAGACTATGCTGCCTATCGATTAACAGACCAGGATACGTTGGCTGGAATTAATCCGGAATGGCACCGAGTCGTGGTTGAAGTCAGAACAGAACAACTGGCGAAGCAATATCCCCAGCTTGATGCCGAAGCAGCATTAGAGAAGGAGTTGCGTTTGCTAATGGCTGTAGATAGTGAAGACGGCAATGCTGTTCAGGTGTTGAAATGCATTGCTGTCCCTAATGCTCTCGGCTTGCCCACGGTTTCAGTGGTGACGGAGCTAAGAAGCGCCAATGCAAGTTTCAGCGAAGTGACTAGAGGGGCAGCACTCACTGGTGGCCTGCTGGGTTATGGTGTTTCCTCGTTTAATGATCAGCTGATTCAGGGGCTGAAAATTGCGGAGGAGTTTTCAGGGCGGTAGCGCATCGAAGCAGGAATTTCTCGCTGGTTGCTGCGATGTTGCCACAATTAGATTAGCTTTAATCCACAACGACAAAGGCCCCCTGCCCGGAGTAAAGGGGAGAACGCTGGATGGCATAACGGCTCAAGCCATAAACTTCACGCAAGGCAACGGTTTCCCCCGGTGCAATAGGTGAGTTCAACTCATCAAACGCAATCACCGTGCCTTTTGTTATATAGGGAGCAAGCAACTCAAGGCAGCGTTTCGTCGGGGTATAGATGTCCATATCAAAATAAGCGAGTGCAACAACCGTTTCAGGGTGTTGTGCAAGAAAAGACTCCAGCTCAATGCTCGCATCTCCCTTGATCAGTTGGCAACGGTCGATTTGTGGCAGCGGGTCAAGTTTTCGTCGGCACGCTACTACTTCATTCAGCTCGGACTCATATTCGTCTGTCACATTAAGCGCGCCAGAGATCATGATAGCCTCGTTACCATCTTCTGGATGAATCGAAGAGAATCCGTTGAACGTATCGAATCCGATAATTCTGCGCGAGATATTGAATGGCTCATAAATCGTTCTGAGCGAATCAAATGTGGCGATATCCCTCCCCCATCGCACTCCGAATTGAATGACTATGCCATGAACTCCCAAGATTTTTTGATAGAGTTCATCAAGAAATAACATCCTTTTGAGAGTGCGCGGCGGAATAAATAGCCCCGCATTTTCGGCAAGCTCCGCATCTGGAATCGAGGTGCGATGCAGCAGGCTCCCCAAGTGCGCTTCTGGCTCCCGTACTGTGTCCGGAACAAGTTGTTGGCACAGCGCTGCGTATTCACTAGTCATATTCTATTCTCGTCCGGTTGCGGTTTTCTTGCGACGACTGCGATGTTGGCCAAAAGCTCTTTAGGAATCTGCGGGGAAATCCGGTTTAATCCCTGAAGCAGTTCTTTCGAGTAATCGAGCATCATGGAATTGGGTAATACTTTAAGAAAAAATCCTGCCGAATCGACGATTTCGAAACCCGCGCCTCGGATGTGTTTTTCCAACAGCGAAAGTGAGTAAACGCGTTGGTGGCCAACCATCAAATCACGTTGGGATAACGTATCCAGTTCAGGCTGCAATCCCATCATTACAGCAAGCTGACGATGCACAGAATTCTTGTTTGGAACTACCGCAACCAGCATGCCAGTGATATCCAGCCAATTAGATATTTGCTGCAAAAGCAAAACGGGAGCATCGACATGTTCAAGGACATGCGAGACAAGTACTAGGTCGAAATTCTGCTTCGGTTTTGGACAATAGTTTTCGAAAAGAGTATGTACGCAGTTTAATTTTGGGTGTTTGTTGCGGGCTATCTTTGCCAAGGTGCTGGCACCTTCAAGTAAGGTCAGGTCGACCCCCGCTTCAAGTAAAGCCTGCGTTACAAGCCCATCTCCATAACCTAGTTCCAACACCCGCATAGAGGGTTTTATATGGTGGAGGAGCCAATCGATAAAGTATTCCTGGCCCAGGTTCTCGATGTGCATATCAGGAATGGCCTTGTTCAGGTGATACTCCGCAGCAATACGATCAAGTTCGTCCATAGACATGTTGGGCCTTTCCATGCAGTGTGCCTTGTTTAGGCCCCTGCAAGAGCTAATCATTTATTGTGCCAGCGAAAATGTTGATGACTACAGCTTGTGGCTGTCTATCAGGAATTTCATCTCTATTTTTGGGATAAATCATCTATATCATAAACGTCAGCTAACCTCCAGGGACTCTCAAATCACAAGCCCGCGAAATATCAGTACTTACTGATGACTCTATCACACCTGGCGCCGATGCTCGTTCAGCATCATTGCGATGAATATCGTCTGGTAATTCAATGTGATGATGATTGATCATGGATGGAGCGTGCGAGCCAATACGCTACTTGGAATATGTCTGACAGACCGTTACTATGCAGACTTGCTTGCCCGACAAAGAGCTCTCAGTAAGTGCGATGACTACGCTTGATTATGTGCAAACTCAAGCGGACTGAGCAACTGTTTAACCAATAAATATGGGGTTGTTATGTCTGTCAGTGATTGCCGAATAGTAGAGCTGCCAATAATCAATGACCCACGGGGTAATCTGACTTTTCTTGAGAATAGTCGCCATATTCCATTTGATATCAAGCGGGTGTATTACATGTATGACGTTCCAGGCGGTTCTGAACGCGGTTCACATGCACACATGCAATTGCATCAGTTCATCATTGCCATGTCCGGGAGTTTTGATGTGGTGTTGGATGACGGCAGGGAGGCTAAACGCTTTCATCTCAATAGATCGCATTACGGCTTGTATGTGTGTCCGTTGATGTGGCGCTTGTTGGACAACTTCTCATCTGGGGCAGTATGCCTTGTTTTAGTGTCCGACATGTATACCGAGAAGGATTACATTCGCGACTACGATACGTTTTTGAATGTAGCAAGGGAGGTAAGGTGATAGTGCCTTTTCTTGACTTGAAGTCGATCAATTTATGCTTTCGCGACGACTTTCATGCAGCCCTGGATAGAGTGCTGGATTCTGGCCAGACTATTCTTGGGGAGGAAGTGCATTTCTTTGAACAGGAGTTTGCTTCGTATTGCGACGTGAATCACTGTATTGGTGTTGGCACTGGGCTGGATGCGCTGTATTTGGTTTTAAACGCATGGGGTATCGGGCACGGTGATGAGGTCATTGTTCCCTCAAATACATTTATTGCAACTTGGCTGGCAGTAAGTCATACAGGCGCGCTGCCGATAGCGGTGGAGCCTGATCCCGCTTCCTTCAATATTGATCCCATCGGTATTGAGAAAGCAATTACTCCCCGCACGCGGGCGATTATAGTTGTACATCTTTTTGGCCAGCCGGCGGATATGGATGAAATCATGTCAATCGCCGAGAAGTACGGGTTGAAAGTATTGGAGGACGCAGCACAGGCACATGGTGCTCGTTATTATGGGAGACGGACTGGCGGATTGGGGCACGCGGCAGGTTTTAGTTTCTATCCGAGTAAAAATCTTGGGGCGCTGGGTGACGGTGGTGCCATTACTACAAATGATCCGGAACTTGCGGACCGTGTTCGCGCGTTAAGAAATTATGGCTCAAGAATCAAGTATCGCAATCAGGAAAAAGGTTTCAACTCACGGCTGGATGAATTGCAGGCCGCTTTTCTTCGAATCAAACTGCCATACCTAGATGCGGGTAATTCCAGGCGAAATGAGATTGCCACGCTGTATCAGAAGAAATTAAGGAATCCCTGCATTGAATCGCCGACAGTTTGTGTCTGGGCTGAGTCGGCTTGGCATCTTTATGTCATTCGCACCCAGCGGCGAGATGAATTAATGCAACATCTTGAGGGGCTGGGTATCGGAACGTCGATCCATTACCCGATGCCACCGCATATGCAAGATGCATACAATGATTCATCTATGGCTGGAAATATTAATCCACTAGCCAGTCAGTTGGCAGGCGAGCTGCTTAGTCTTCCTATGGGGCCCCATTTGTCAGACGAGCAAGTAAATGTGGTTATTCAGGCATGCATGGAATTCCATTAATAACAGATAATTAAGCTGCTGTCATTCTGCCGGCATTTAGTTCAATCTTTGGTGAGAGAGCAGGTTTCAATTTTGATGCAGGTGCATTTGCTAGCATCGCAGGGTAATCATTACGGGTGATATTTCGTTCGCCTCATAACTTACCGCACAGCAAAATATTGGAGATATTTTGATCAATAGCGCAAACGTGGGTGGCAATATTCAGCAGGATGTGGAGGCTCATTGGGCGAATGCGGTTTCTTTTTTTGAGAATGGCCAAATACAAGAAACTATCTTTGCATGCCAGCAAGTGTTGGAACTCGATTCTGGGCATTTTGAAGCGCTGCTGCTGGCAGGCAAAGCGGCGAGGCAACTAGGCCAGCACAGAATGGCCGAGAATATTTTGCGCGCCGCGCTTAACTTGCGACCGGATTCTGTTGAAGGGGGGCGTGAACTCGGTGCGACCCTGATGTCGCTCAAGCAATACGAACAATCGCTCGAATGCTACCGGCAAGTGCTTAAGCTACAGCCGACTTCGGCGCAGGCGAACTTGGATGTTGCCACGACACTCTTCGATATGTGCTGGTACAAGGAGGCGCTGCAATATTGCGGGAATGCGGTCGAGTTGCAGCCCAATTTGCTGGTTGCACATATTCGCATGGGCATGATTTATTATCGGCTGGACGACCTTCACCGTTCGCTGGAATGTCTGTACCTTGCTTACAAGATGGCGCCGGAAGAACCCAATGTGTTAAACCTTATGGCATTGGCCAAAATCGAACTTGGCCTACACGACGAGGCAGTACCGATGCTAGAACAGGTGCTGGCGCACCAGCCCGGCGAAGCTTTTGCCGTTGCACATTTGCTGGAGGCGAGGAATGCCATGCAGGAGCGGGCCTCGGTCAAGGAAGTACTCTACAATTCCGGCATGGTCGACGAGGCCGAGAAGTTGGCACGCGACGATCTGGCGCGCGACGACTCGGTCGAGAATCACAACTTTTTGCTCAAGTGCTATCTCGCCAGCGCGCGGCATTCCGCGCATGACCTGTTTCTGGGGGGGCGCGAATGGGCTCGGATGCACGAGCAAGAGGACGCACTGCCGAATCCATCCGAGTTTAAGAATAAACGCGATCCGAACCGGCGCTTGCGCGTAGGCATCGTCGGAGATTATTTCGCCGGAGTCATCGGGGCATATACGCTGATCCCATTCTTCAAACTGTATGACCGCAGCAGAATAGAGCTGTTCTGTTACAACTTCGGCCCCGGCGGTGAATACGTCCGCTCCGTCGTCGACCGTTACCGCGACATTAGCCAGATGTCGGGCGAGTCGTTCTTCAAGCTGGTGCGCGACGACGTGATCGATATTATGCTCGACATCAACGGCCGCATCCGCACGCCCAATCATTTCGAGACCCTGCTACGGCAGCCAGCGCCCATCCAGGTCAACTGGTACAACCTGCCCTGTACAGTGGGCGTGAAAGCGTTCAACTATGCTATCTCCGATGGCTACTGCATCCGCGAGGGGGAAGAAACTGATTACGTGGAGAAGGTGTTTCGCATGCCGACCAGTACCATCTGCGCCTGGGATATGGGCGAGCCTCCCGTGGTGCCGCCCCCGCCATGTCTGGAAAATGGCTATGTCACGTTCGGCTGCTTCGCCGATTTCTTCAAGATCGGCGAAGGTGTGCTAGAGGCGTGGGCGGCATTGCTCAAGCGCGTACCCGATGCGCGTCTGTACCTGAAATCGAACAACTTGCGCCTGCGCGGCGAGCGTGAGCGGGTGGCTGCTTTCTTCAGTGCGCGAGGTATCGCGCCTGAGCGGCTCATCATGGAAGGATTGTCGACGTTCAAACAGATGAAAAAGTGCTACGAATGGATGGATATCGCGCTCGATACCTTTCCTTACAGTAGTGGCTCCACCACCATCAATGCGCTGTGGCAGGGTATTCCGGTGATCGCTATCGAAGGTGCGGACTGGCGCGGACGCAGCACCGCAGCCGTGCTTGCGGGCGCACAACTGGATGAGTTCATCGCGCGCGATGTCGGCGACTATGTCGACAAGGCCTGCGCGCTGGCGGCCGACCCGGCGCGGCTGGCCGAACTGCGCGCCACGCTGGGCAAGCGCATGGCGGCTTCGCCGCAGTGGGACGTGAAGTCGTTCGCGCGCAATTTCGAGAGTCGTTTGCGCATGATCTGGCAGGACTGGCTGAAAGCAACGGCGACCGGAAAGTAAAGGCACTGATGGGCCGGGTGAACAAGGGTATGGGGGCGCGGCGGTACTGCCGATCAGCAGCCTCCCACCACCAGGTGGGATAGGATATTGATACGCTACAAACAAACAGCTTCGGCAGAATCTGAGGCAACTTAGAAAGGGTGGCAATGTTCAACTGGAAAAAAAAGGGGCGCATCTTCGCGCCGAACAACAACTATCCATGGATGTTCAGTCATGCCCAGTGCCCGTTCCCGCTGGAGTTCGATGACTTCGTCCGGGTCTATTTTGCCACGCGGGAAGACTACAAGGATGGCATGTGCCGGGCCTATGGCGGTTTCGTCGATCTGGATAAAGACACTTTCGAGGTGATCAAGATATCCCCGCAGCCTCTGATGGATCTGGGCGGCTTGGGCGAGTTCGACGAGTTCGGTTCGATGCCGATCAGCGTCGTCAGACACGGCGGGGAGTTTTATCTTTACTATGTGGGCTGGTCGCGCGGCTTCAGTGTTCCCTATGACTGGGAGATCGGCCTGGCCAAAAGTCAGGATGGCGAGAGGTTTACCAAAGTCGGCAAGGGTCCGCTGCTCGGCCCGACCCTGAACGAACCGTACTTGAATTCAACGCCGGTCGTCTACAAACTGGCCGAGGATGACTGGCATATGTTCTACCACACCGGCGTGCAATGGATCAGGGAGGGCGACAAACTTGAGTCACAGTACGTCATCAAGCACGCCACCTCCGCCAACGGCATCGATTGGGCCAGGAACACCAAACAGGTCATCCCGTTCAAGGTGGAGAACGAATGCCAGACCACGCCGGCGATCATGAAACTGGGCGACAAGTTCCATATGTTCTTCTGTTACCGCTACGGGCTGGATTTCAGGGCGACCAAAGACCGGGCCTACCGCATCGGCTACGCATATTCGGATGACTTGGTGAGTTGGACGCGCGATGATGCACAGGCCGGGATCGATGTCTCCGAGAGCGGCTGGGATTCGCAGATGATCGAGTATCCCCATATTGCGAAGATCAACGGCAAGTTCATCATGTTTTACTGCGGCAATCATTTCGGCAAAGAGGGTTTCGGCTATGCGGAACTGGTGCTGTAGCATGGAACGCGCAGAGGAGTTGAAGACAAAATGAAAGTCGCCAAATATGTAGTCGATCTGTTGGGCAACAACGGGATCGATATTGTGTTTGGCCAGATCGGCGGATTCAACGCGGATTTGCTCGATGCGATCGCCGGGAGCAAGAAGCAGAGATTCGTGTTGAACTATCACGAGCAGGGCGCCGCTTTTGCCGCCAACGCGTTTGCCATGGTCAGGGAGAATGTGTCCGCGGCCACCTCTTCGGGGGCGCCGAGTTCCTGCAATCTCGTCGCCGGTATCGCCAACGCTTTTTTCGATTCCATTCCCTGCCTGTTCCTGGTCGGCAGCGTCCATTCGGAAGCGGTCAAAAAATCTCCCGAGGTCAGGCAGAACGCCTTCGAAGAGATGGACATGGTCGCGTTGACTGCCGGGATAACGAAATACGCAGTCAAGATCAATGATGCTAAGGATGTAAGGTTCTGCCTGGAGAAAGCGCTCCACATCGCGAGGGAAGGACGCAAAGGTCCGGTGCTGATCGATCTTCCTTACGATGTGGCCAGAAGCGATATCAATGTGGAAGAGCTGAGAGGCTACACGCCTGAAGGTGCCAGAGAATTCGACAAGATCGATGTGTCGCAGATACTGGAAGCGCTGCAAAACGCCAAAAGGCCGTTGCTGTTGTTGGGGGGCGGCTGCAGGAACGAATCGACAAGAAACGCGATCCTCCAGTTTCTGGACAAGGCGCCCATTCCGGCGGTGGCTTCCCTCTGCGGTCTCGACGTGCTGCCTCACGAGCATCCTTCCTTCGTCGGCTTTATCGGGCATTACGGCAACCGCTATGCCAACTTCGCGCTGGCGAATTGCGACTGCCTGATCATCCTGGGTTCAAGGCTGGACGAGCGGCAACTCGCGGGCGACAAGACCCGGTTCGCCGGTGAGGCAAAGATCATCCGGGTGGACATCGACCGTACCGAACTCGACCGGGTACAGCCCGGCAGCGGCAAGGGCAACATCAACCTCTATTCAAGCGCAGGGAATTTTCTGGAGCAGATGCTCAAAGCTGATCTGCGGCAGCTGTCCTTCCCGAAATGGCATGCGGTGATCGCCCGCTGGAAAGCGCGCTATCCCTCCCACCACACGAGCCGCCGCGAGGTAGACGCCAACGACTTCCTGCACGCGATCTCCGAAGACCTGCCCTCGGAATTGGTGGTGTGTGCCGATGTCGGACAGAACCAGATGTTCACCGCTCAATCCTTCCGCCTGAGGAAAGGGAACAGATTGCTGAACACGGGCGGGTACGGTTCGATGGGCTTTTCTCTCCCCGCGTCGATAGGTGCGGCCTATGCCTGGCCGAATGCGATGGTGATATCCATCAATGGGGACGGCGGCCTGATGATGAACATCCAGGAACTGCAAGCCGTCAAACGCGACAAGTTGCCGATCAAGATCATCGTCCTGAACAACAATTGTCTGGGCATGATCAGGCGGCTGCAGGAGAGGATATTTGATGACCGCACCACCGGCTCGGTTGAAGGCTACGAAGCCCCCGATTATTCGGCCATTGCTCCATCCTACGGCCTTGAGTACATCAGGATAGACGCGGTGGAGAAATACGGTCTGGTCCGGGAGTTGCTGAAGAGCCCGGCCGCGATGATCATCGAAGTCGAACTGCCAACGAGGATCATGAACAACCCGGAACCCGGCGCAGCGATCGACCTGCAAACGCCGCTGCTTTCCGACGAAGAGAACCGGCAGATCAAAAGGGATTGCCTCTTCTGATGAACCCAAATAGTTCATTTGCCACAACCACGTCATTCCGGCGAAGGCCGGAATCCAGTGATTATTTATTCCCCACGCAAGTGGGACAACACTATGACTTTGTCCGCTCCGCGGACTGTTTATTGTTGCTGGATACCGGCCTCCGCCGGTATGACGGCTTAATGGACGATCTGGGATGAGAACGATTCTGGTATCAGGTGCTTCCGGCATCATCGGCTATGGGATATTGAAATCCCTGCGGCAGAGCCATCCCGAGTGCCGGTTGATCGGCACGACCGTGTATGAACGGTCGGCAGCACCGGCTTTTTGCGATGTGTTTGAAAAAGCGCCACTGACCAATCATGAAAGCTATCTCCCATGGCTGCTTGATGTCATTCAAAGACACGATGTCTCGATAGTCATCCCCGGTATCGAAGTGGATGTCGTTGCCTGGAACGAGCACCGCGCCACAATAGAACAAAGCGGAGCGCAGGTGCTGCTGAACGATGCGGACCTGATCCGCTTATGTGCCGACAAGTGGCTGTTCTATCAGAGTCTGGTAAAGAACAAATCGCCTTACGCGATCCCGACCAGCCTGGAATTCGATGAGGCTGCACAGCGATTCCCGCTGCTGCTGAAACCCAGAAAGGGCTCGGGCTCGAAAGGGATAGTCATCGTCAACGACATCGACGAACTCAAGCAGCATCTGGGCGGAGCAGGGCAGGGCATGATGATCCAGCCCGTGATCGGCACTGAAGAAGAGGAATACACGGCATCGGCGTTCTTCGATCGCGACAGCCGGCTTTGCGCTTTCCATACCCTCAAGCGGACGCTTTCCGAAGCCGGGTTCACTGAAACGGCCGAGACCGCCGAGCTGGATGGGGTGCAGGACGCACTGCTGCACTTCGGCAAGATATTCAAGCCGGTCGGCCCGACCAATTTCCAGTTCCGGGTGGATGGCGGCCAGTTGAGATTGCTGGAGATCAATCCGCGCATCTCATCCAGCACCTCGTTGCGCGCCGCCTTCGGTTATAACGAAAGCGCCATGAGTGTCGAATGGATGCTCGATGGCAAGGTTCCCGGCCAGCCGGTGCTGAAACAAGGTTATGCAGTCAGGTACACAGAGGATTTGATTTTCTATGATCGCACTCATCTCTGATATTCACGGCAATTACACCGCGCTGCGCGAAGTGCTGGCGCGTATCGATGGCATGGGCATCGATGAGATCTATTGCCTGGGCGATACGGCTGGATACTATTCCGAGATAAACGAATGCTGCGACGAGCTGCGCAAACGGAAGGTCAAATCGGTCATGGGGAATCACGACTGGTACATGGCCGCGCAGAGCTTCTGCCCCAGGTCGAACAGCGCCAATGACTGCCTGCAATATCAGAAACAAGTCATCACGGAAGAGAATCTGGCCTGGCTGCGCAGCCTGCCGGTCTATATGAATGTCGGCGACCTGCGCATGGTGCACGGCGGCTGGGGCGACCCCATCGATGAATATCTGAATCCTCGCGACGACTATTTCTCCAGGGTCGAAGGCACTTATTTCGCCACCGGACACACCCACAGACAGGTCATCGCCCAGTTCGGGGACAAGACCTACTGCAACCCCGGATCGGTCGGACAGCCCAGAGACAATGACCCACGAGCCGCCTTCGCCACGTTCGACGGCGGCAGCTTTGAACTTCATCGTGTCGAGTACGATACCAGCCGGGTCGCAGCGTTGATGGAGAAAGCCGGGTTCTCAGGTTATTACACCGATTGCCTGAAGACAGGGGCGAAGACGCTGGGGTGGGAGGCGGGGAAGGGTTGATTCAGCGGGTGCAGTTCCCGTAATCACCTGCCACCTGTCGTCTGTATCAGGCTCTCGCAAACCCCAACCGCTTCACTGCCCCCGCCAGTTCCTCCACCGAATTGTGCATCATCGAATCCAGTATCGACAGCACGCTGCCATCGCTCGCGCCGCTGCGCAGTTCATCCTGGTGCAGATCGGGTTGCAGGAAGTGCAGTTCTATCCCGGCCTCGCGGAACATCGCGGCATCGTAGAGTTCTTTTCCGCCCGGCGGGTTCACGTACACGCTAGCGCCTTCGCGGCGGCAGATGTCGAGGATGCGGTCTGCGCCTTTCAGTTCGCCTTTGGGATAGATGCTGCTGCTGGGGATGATGGTGGTTTTGATGGCTAGTGACTCGGCCACTTGGGTGATGCTGCGATGCAGTGCGGCGGAGAGGTCGCCGTTGGCTTGGGCCAGCCATTGCTCGAACAGTGGCAGCACGTTCGCTGAATGTGGTGCCTTGGCGTAGGCAGTGGCGAGGGTGCGTTGCAGGCGTTTTTTCCAGCCGTCGTCGGGGGCGATGTCGATGTCGCAGATGTACTTGTTCTGGCTGGCGCCTTGTAGTGGGACGGTGAGCCAGCTCGGTTCGCCGTTGATGGCGATGCGGTTGCGGTTGATCCAGCCGCGGTTGATGTAGTTGACGTCGTCGAGGATGACGAAGGTGTCGACGGCGGCCAGCAGTTGCCAGTAACCCAGATACGGAAAGAAGTAGGGCTGCATGATGGCCACTTTCTTTCCGGCGGGCATCGCAGCATTCACCATGATGGCGGTGCTATTTTGTGTCAGCCTGGATGCTGGCTTGCTGCATCTGCGCCACGTAGCGCTGCAGCAGCTTGGTGGTCTGCCCGTTCGGTCTGACGAACACGCAGCCGGCGCGGCGCTTGATATGGCCGTTGCGGTCGGTGATCTCGAAGGTGTTCTTCACTTCTATGGTCGCTTCCACCGTGCCGACGTCGGGTAGTTCGATCTCGCAGTTCTCATACTTCATGCCCGGTTGCAGTTCGATGCCGCTCGCTTCGCATACCAGTGCCACGCCGCCGATGCTGATGTCCATCACGGTGATCTCGTGCGTGATGTGCGCCTGGTCGGGCACGGGACGGATGACGCATTTGAGTGCGTGAGTCTCCGGGGCGACGAGACGGTAGTAGTCGCGCCGTTGCAGGCGCAGCAGTTTGCGCGGCAGCGCGAGCAGGAAAGCCGGGGAATCCTCGTAGCTGCCCAGCATGGCGCTGCTGGCGATGAACTGCACCTTGGCCTGGTTGTGGGTGCTGACGAAGACGATGCGGTTGCTGCGTTCGATATGGCGGTTGTCGAGCGGGTTGGAGGCGGCATCGATCCAGACGCCGTTCTCATCGGCGGCAAGGATCATGGTCAGCACCATGCTGTTGCCTTCGTTGTAATACAGGGCGACGCGCGATTTGCGCTGGGCGATGGTTGCGAGGATGGAGGCGATCTCCTTGGGATTGGTGATCAGGAACTCGTTTTCCTGGTCGCTGGAGAATAGCTCGATCTTTAGCGGGATCTCTTTGGTGCGCATGGGACAATCGTCAACGTGGTTTCACTTGTGACGATTGTAGCGGGTTTGCCTGCGCGGCAGTACCCGGAATTGGACCGGTTTCACCCCGTTCCAAACGGTATAGCCAGGCCAGCAACTCGGCCACGGCCAGATAGAGCTGGGGCGGGATATGCTGGTCCAGCTCCACCTGCATCAGCATACCGACCAGTTCTTCCGATTCATGCACATAGATGCCGTTCTGCCTGGCGCGCTCGATGATGGCCTTGGCGATCAGGCCGCGCCCGCTGGCGACGACCTTGGGGGCGGCATCGCCGTTGCGGTAGGCGAGGGCGACCGCCAGCTGGCGCTTATCGGGCAGGCTCATTTTGCGTGATCTGCGTCTGGGTGACGGGGATGCCGCGCTCGGTCAGCGCGGCGATCAATTGCGAACTGGCGTTGCCCAGTCGGGTGCGAGTCTGTTCGTCGGACACTTCGAGGCTGAGGTTCAGCGCATTGCCGTTGAAGCTGAGCCGGGCGGAGACGCCGCCCAGATTGGGCAGGTCCAGGCTGATCTGGGTGACCCACTGCCCCTCCTGCTCGCCGCTGGCATTGCGGTGCGGCGATTCCTCGCGCACCTCCCAGCGCATCTCCTGGCCCTGCCAGACCTGGCCCTGCCACAGCACCTGCCGCGTCTCCAGCGCGTTCATCTGCTGCTGCACCAGCGTTTGCAGATGTTCCGGGATAGCTGCCGTACCGGCAGGGCGCGGTTCGCTTCCCGTGAGGGGGTGCGGCATCGTGCCGATGGCTGTCTCAGCATTTCTGGCGTTAGCTCCAGCTGCTGCGGGATTCTGCGCCGTCAGGTTTTGCGCAAGCTGGTTCTGCGGTTCCAGCAGTAGTTGCGTGGTAGGGCGCGTACCGGAGATCCACTGCGCCTGGTGCGATTCGTAGAACAGGCCGCTGTGGCTCAGCGCATCGTGCAGCTTGCCGGCGAGTTGGGTGGTATCCGGCAGCGCCTGTGCGCCGGTCCACAGCGGCGAACTCTGGATGGGGCGCACATAGCTTCTTTCCAGCGGTTGCTGCGACAGTGACGAGAGCAGGCGCGCGGTGGCGCTGAGCGATTCTGGAGTGGAGACCGGGTTGGAGGAGGCGGCCAGAGTAAAGGTCAGGCGCGGTTGCAGCGAGGCGACTTGCAGGGTGATGGTGTCACCGGAGCGGATGAAGCTGGGCAGTTGCATCTGCAGCAACTGGTCGGCGACGCGGACATTGAACACGTTGGGTGCGACCTGCGCCTGCACCGTACCCTGCAGCTTCTGGCCCAGCTCGAATTGTTTGCCCGCGTTGGCGGCGTTCTTGTCCGGCGTCGCCGTGATCAGCGGCTTATCGTGGAGCGCGAGCGCCTTGAGCGTGGAGGTGAGGTTGGCGGGCAGCATGCATCGTGTTGCAGCCTAGTAGTTGGCGAGATAGGTCTGTTGCAGTTGCTGTTCGCTGCGCGTACTTTGCATGATGCGCTGCAATTGGCCCATCCATGTTTCGGTGCGGCTGCGGATGTCGGCGTCGTCGGCCAGCATCTTCTTGATGAGGGCGATCTTCTGCTGGCGCTCGCTCGGGTCGGCTGGGACGACGTCGCGCGGCTTCAGTTCTTCCACTTTGCGCTGGCATTCCTGCTCCAGCGAGATGAGTCTGTCCCATTCGCCTTCCGCAGCGGCATCGCGCATCTTGCCGGTGATGCTGGAAAGGCTTTGGTAGTCCTCGATGACCATGCTCATGGCTTACATCCTTCCGTAGACGAGAGCGGGTTGTTTGTTGTGGCTCTTCACGGGCTGCGCTGCCGCTGCCGGTGCGGTCACCGACTGGCGGATGCCGTCCCAGGCACCTTTCAGTTCACCGAGCAGGCGCGCCACTTCATCCAGCGCGGCAACATCGTCATTCACGTTGGCGATCAGCAGGCGGGTGCACATGTAGCTGTACAGCGCGTCCAGATTCTGCGCCAGTTCGCCGCCGACATTCTTGTCCAGGCTGGCCTGCAGTCCTTCGCCGATGATCATGATGGCTTTGGAGATGGAAGCGCCTTTGGCGGGAATATCCTTGCGCAGGATGCCGTTCCTGGCATTGGCGATCGCCAGCAGGGCGCCCTGAAACAGCATGGAAATCAGTTTGTGCGGATCGGCGGCGTGCACGCCCGACTCGATCTCGACGGCTGCGTAGGCTTTGGTGGCTGTAGTGGCGTTCATGATGTCGTCCCCTGGTTAGAGCTTGGCAAGTTGTTCGGTCAGGTAAGAACTGGTCTTGTTCAAACCAGCCAGTGTCACGTTCAGCTGGCTGTATTGCTGGCGATACATTTTCTCCAGACTCGCCATGCGTGTCTCCAGCGCAAGGCGCTGGTTGGAGAGGGATGTGAGCGTCTGGTTGAAGCTGGAAGTACGGTTGGCGAACGCGCCGTCGAAGGCGAGCGCGGCGCTCGACCAGGTGTCAAAACGGGTGCCGAAGCCGGTCGTGGAATTGAACAGGCTGGCGACATCGCTGAAATTGGTGGCCATCTTGCTGCTCAGCTTGGCGCTGTCCAGTTGCAGGGTACCGTCCGATTTCGAGCTGATACCCACTTCGAACAGATTGGCGAGCGTGCCGCCGCTGGTTGCGGTGGCGACGATCTCGCGCATCTCGGATTGCAGCGAACGCAGCGTGGTATCGCCTGACAGCGCCGAGCCGGACTTGTACGCGAAAGTGTTCTTCATCGACGTGTACAGGTCGTTGTAAGCGGTGACGAAGCTGCTCACTGCGGTGG
>Ga0209417_1002600_pt1 | contig 26952 bp, 17 predicted proteins | sample RifGroF2_FD_184002 | JGI IMG/M metagenome (GOLD analysis project Ga0209417, IMG submission 184002) | Groundwater microbial communities from Rifle, Colorado, USA - Groundwater F2 (SPAdes) (version 2) | ecosystem: Environmental > Aquatic > Deep subsurface > Groundwater | place: Rifle, Colorado... | reverse complement strand
CGCCGCGAAAATCCACCTGAACCTTTCGCCGACTCAGACCTTGAAACTCAAACTCGTTCTGGCTACAGTCTGTCATGACGCGGGTTGCCTCCGTATGTTGTGTATCTCATTTGTGATAAACGAGTTGTACAACAACGCGCAACCCTCGTCAACTATCTTTGTGAGAAATGCGGGTTAGGGGGCAGGGCGCATCCCGACACGGCCGCAGGTCGTATGGAGAAAAAAATGGCGCTCAGCGTCCGCCTGCAGCGCTATGCGCAGCATTGCGGGCAGGGAGTGAGCGTCCTACCCACGGCAAAGAAAGGGCTCCCGATCCAGATCGGAGGCGCCGACTCGCTTTGGCGACCTACTGCAAAAGAGCCGTCAAATGGTTGATCAAGTCTTGCGTGGTAAACGGCTTTTGCAGAAAGCCTGTTTTTTTGTCTTCAACCAGGAGTTCAGCCACTTCCTCTTCGCTGTATCCGCTGTAGAAAAGGATGGGGATATCCCGGGAGAGTTTTCGCATGCGGTAATAAGTTTCCCGACCGTTCAAATCCGGCATGGTCAAATCCAGCAGCACAGCGGATATGGTCTTGATGTTTTCTTCCAGACTGCTCAGGCCCATGGCGCCATTGGATGCGGCCAGGGTCTTGAACCCGTGGGTTTCCAGCAGGAGGCGGGTGGTGATGCGCACGCTGTCTTCGTCATCCACGACCAAAACGGATAGACGTTCTTTCGTGGTGGAACGGAGTCCTGGGGTCACTCTGCCGATAGCCCCGGCAATCTGGTCGAGCTCGGCCGGCGAAAGATAGGCGGTGAATGTGAGGCCGGAGGGAAGCCTCCGCGTCACCTGAAAGAACCCTTGAAAGGAGCGGATGATGCCCAGGGAGGCCGCCAACCCCAAGCCGCGTCCGGGACGATCGTGTTTGGTGGTGAAGAAGGGATCGAATATTTTCTTCACATCCGCATCGCAGACGCCCGGCCCGCTGTCCGAGACGGAAATGTACAGATAGTCGCCTTCCTTGAGCGACTCGCCCATTTCATGGCGGGCCAGGTATTTTTGTTTAAGCTTTCGCGTGCCGGCGGAGACGATGATCCGGCCTTTGTTGGCGCCGATCGCTTCCACTGCATTATTCAACAGGTGCATGAGCACCTGCTGGATTTGCGTGTAATCGCCTTTGACGGCGGGCAGTCCGTCCGGCAGGCGCAGAGATACGGTGACATGAGAAGGAATGGCTTCGCGCAGCAGGCCGATGGTTTCCCGGATCACCGTGGCCGGCTCCACTGGCGCAAGATGGATGGGGCCTTTTCCGGAATACGCCAGCAGGTGATGGGTCAACCGCGAGGCGCGGATGGCCACATTCATGATTTCTTCCACCAGCTTCTTTTTGGAATCGCGCGGCGATATTTCCCGCAACAGCAAATCCGAGTTGCCCAACACGACGGTCAGCAGATTGTTGAAGTCGTGCGCAATTCCACCGGCCAGACGGCCCATGGCCTCCAGCTTCTGTACCTGGACGATTCGTTCCTCCAGTCTTCGCTGAGTGGTGATATCCCGGATGATCGTCAGCGTATGCGATTCGCCGCAGGGGGCCATGCGCGCTTCGTAATGCCGGATTTCGCCCTGCCGTGTAATGGCGTATTCGGCAAATTCGATCGTTCTTGTTTCCTGGACTTTCTTCAAAAGGGGCTCCAGATGGCCGGCGATCACAGGCGGCATGGCATCGGGAATGGTCTTGCCCAGGATATGGTCCGGCGTCGAGGGAAGTATGTCGGGCTCTGCGGCATAGCAATCGACATAGACGCCTTGGTCGTCCTGAAGCAGCAATAAATCCGGCAAGGCGCGCAGAATAGCCGATTCCCGTCCATGAACGGCTTGGAGTTCTTCGTCGGTTTGGGGTCGTATGGAGTGGTTCCGTATCAGAAGGATCAGGCGGGAACTTCCTTTGCTCTCTGCTAGGATGGAGGCGGTCATCCGGGCTTTGAACAGTCCGCCGTTCTTGTGCTTCAAGTGAACTTCTACCAGAAGGTTGGCGCGTTCCGGCGAACGGGTTTTTTTCAATTTGCGAACGAGCAAGCCCAACTGGCCTTCATCGGCAAAGAAGAGGGTCGCGCACTGATTTTTGCATTCGTCGGGTCGGTATCCCAGGAGCGTTTCGATCGAGCGGTTTGCCTCGACGATCGTATAATGGGGTAGTTCGATGGTGATGACGGCATCGCCCAGCGCATCATGAAGGTTCTCCATGGCTTTTCGATATGATGCCGGATCGTAAGGAAGTCGATCGTCGATGGTCGTTGATTCCTTTCTCTCGTTAACCGAGGTTCCCTCTGTTTTCATGAACTCGTCCCTTCCGTCGGTTCTGTCAACCCTGCCCATTATTGTGTGCCTTTTTTTCCGCGATGCAACAGTTATTTGCATACACAGCGCCATCGCGGACAGGTCGATGCGACCGCCGGACAACAAGAGGCAACGCTATTAAAAAATAGCCCAGTATGATCATCAGATGCTTACAATCGCCGGTCCGGCGAAGACAATAGTCGGAGGCCGTTGAAAATCACGATCAGCGAAGCCCCCATGTCGGCCATAATGGCTGTCCAAAGCGTGGCCATATTCGCCAATGCCAACAACATGAAGACGGCTTTGACGGCCAGGGCAAAGGATACATTTTGCCGGATGGTGCGCAGGGTCCTTTTCCCGTGCCGGATGAGCCATGGAATTTTCATTAGATCGTCCGACATCAGGGCGACATCGGCGGTTTCGATGGCGGCATCGGAGCCGGCCGCGCCCATGGCGATGCTCAAATGGGCGGCGGCGAGGGCGGGGGCATCGTTAATGCCATCGCCTACCATGGCTACAGAGCCGTACGTGCGACCAAGTTCTTCGATGGCCTGAAGCTTGTTCTCGGGCAGCAGCTCCGCCATGAAACGGTCAATGTTGGTTTGCCGGGCTATGGCCCGAGCGGTGCCTTCGTTGTCGCCGGTGAGCATGACGACTTCTCGGATTCCTTCCTGCTTCAGAGCTTGTACGGCCCGGGTCGCCTCGGGACGAAGCGTGTCCGCCACGCTGATGAGCCCGCAAATGTGCTGATCGTTTCCAATGGCGACCACAGAATGACCGGCATCCTCCATGACTTCGGCTTGCGCGTGAATTTCCGGCGTTTCCATTTTCTTGTCGTGAACCAACCGATGGCTGCCAAGCCAGTAGGGCCGTCCGTCGATGCTCGCTTCCACGCCGCGGCCCCTGAAATCCTTGAAATGGTCGCAAGGCGGCGGTCGAATGCCTTCTTCCGCGGCTTTGCGTCGAATGGCGTCGGCCAGGGGATGAGAGCTATGCGATTCCAAGGCGGCGGCTCTTTCCATCAATTCCTGGCGCGTATGCTGGTTAAGCGGGACGATGCGTTGCACCTCCGGACGTCCGTGCGTCAGGGTGCCGGTTTTGTCCATGGCCACGGCTCGAACGCGCGCGGCTTGTTCGAGATGAAGGCCGCCCTTGATCAATACGCCGTTTCGCGCGGCCGCCGTCAGGCCGGCAATGATGCTGACCGGCGTGGAGATCACCAACGCGCAAGGACAGGCAATCACGAGAAGCACCAGGGCTTGATAAAACCAATCGTGCCAGGAACCCGATGTCAGCAACGGCGGCAGGATGGCGATCGAGAGGGCCAGGAGGATCATGGCCGGGGTGTAATAGTGCGCAAATCGTTCCACCCATTGCTCGGAGGGCGCCCGGCGGGCCTGGGCCTGTTCGACCATGCGGATGATTCGGGCCAACGTCGTATCGGCGGCCGGCTTGTCGACGAGAATTTGCACGGCGCCGTCTTCGTTGATCGAGCCGGCGAACAATTCGTCGCCTTCGTGCCGCTCGATGGGCAGCGACTCGCCGGTGATGGGGGCTTGATTCACCGTGGTTTGTCCCCGGACGATTTTTCCGTCCAAAGGTACTCGCTCGCCGGGTCGAATGGCCACCAAGACGCCTACCGGCACGTCTTCGACCGGGATCTCGTGTCCGTCAGACGATCCGTCCACCACGCGGGCGGTAGGCGGCGTGAGCTTCAAGAGGCTATGAATGGCCCGGCGCGCTCGTGCGACGCTCCAGGTTTCCAGAAGCTGTGCGAGGGCGAATAGAAAGGCGATCGCAGCGGCTTCCACCCATTCGTTCAGGATGGCGGCGCCCAGAACGGCCAGGGTCATTAGTAGATTCATATCGGCGCGCAGCCGGCGGATGGCCTGGAGCGCCTTGGGGAAAATGAACCAGCCTCCGGCGACGATGGCGCCGATATACAAGAGCATCGAGCCCAAGGGAAATTCGTGTGGCCCGGGTCCTTCGGCGGCGCTTAGGGCATGCAGAAAACTCTCGTGTGAGCTGGCGTGAGCAAGGAAGCCGGCCAAGGCGAGCAGCCCGCTGAGCCCGCACAGCCATTCGCGTAACGCATTCTTTTTATGGTCCGGCCCAGAGGCCTGGCTATTCTTTAAAAAAGCCGCCTCGTCATGAAACGTGGCCTTCATGCCCGTTTGGGAAACCGCTTGAAGAATTTGTTCGGCAGCCACCACGTCTTCAACCGTGACGGACATGGAGGCGCTGAGAAGATTAAACTCCAAGTTCTTTACGCCAGGCACTTTGCCCGCGCTTTTCTGTAGAACTTTGATTTCTTCCGTACAGTCCAGCCCCTCAATCGTAAAATTCAAGCGTTTCATGCGATGAAATCCATGGGAAAAACATACCTGCAAACAAGGAGAATCGCAATGGGAGAGAACTGAATAAGTTGGACGTCTTGTTCAGGTCCTTCATTCGGTTGCAAACAGGTTTTTGCCGTATCTCTCTATAAGAATTGTATGATATTGGATATATATCACTGTCAGAATAAATAGCCGTACGATCAGGAGGGGCGTAATGATTCGATATGCGTTTGTTGTTTTCTGTTCTCTGCTGGTCCTGTCCGTAAAAGCCGACTATACCACCAGTTTTGCGACCAGCGATTCCACCAACGATTTTCGGTTTGCCCAGATAGGGACGTTGGGCTCCAGCAATCAGACCTCATGCTATTGGAACAACGAGGCTCTGCGCATGGAAGGCCGTTACAACTGCCAGGCCGGCCGGTTTCTCCGGGTCAGCGACGATGGCTCCGGGTTGAACAACGGCTATTATGCCGGCAGCATCAGCACCGCGATTAAGTTCAATTATTACAACGGCAATTCGACGAATGTCCGAGTGGCGTTGTGTCTTTCCGCGCATACGAATGATGGCCTTAATAATTATCCTGTCTATTATGTCATGATGGAAACAAACACGATTTCGTTGATTAGGAAGTGGCAATACAGCAGCACGACGCAGCAAACCACGTTGTATAGTTGCGCCATCTCTCCGGTAGGGGGACTCGACACCTATACCTTGCGGCTTAATGCGGTCGAAACCGGAACAAACGCCTATGGCTCCATCATCAACTTGAGCATGTCGTTCATGCAAGGAAGCGTCGAATTGGCTTCGGGAGGCGTGTCGGATGCGCCCACCGCTGCTTCCGGCGCGGGCGCAACCTACAACGCGGGTTATGTCGGATTCCTGGGCGGCGCGGGGCCCGCGAACAATTCGACCTATCGGGGAATCGATGTCACGGAGTTCAGTGTCAGCGTGATTCCTGAACCGGCCACGTTCCTTATGGTCCTTTCCGGCGTTCTCTTGATCGCCCAGCGACGGAAAAAGCAAGATGCGCATTTGTAGTGTACTTGCGATGGGTCTTGGATTCTGGCTCGGTACGACCGCCCTGCGGGCCGACGAATACTTCACGACAAATGCCCACGGATTCGCTCCGGCCAATTGTACCGGGGGCATCGCAGCCATTTATGTCGTGAACAGCCAATGGATCTGCGTGCTCAATGACGGGATGTCGAACCTGTGGGACGAGATTGTCTCGTTAGATAAGGCGGCTTACGGGGGCGGCCTGACCAATCGCTATCAGATTTGCTGGTCGAACTATCTGGCCGGCGGCACGGACTACGACTATTGGCGCGACCTGGAGCAGATGTACGACCGGTGGGCGCCGCAAATTCGTCCCGCGCAGGAGACGCCTTTGAATACCGCGTCTTTTTACAAGGTAACCTCGCCTGACGACGCCCGCTACCTCTTGCCCCAGGAGGCGACGGAGGTGGGCCGTTACATCAACAGCATCAAGCAGTGGATCGATCCGCAGAGCGGCTGGGCTATTCCGAATCAACTGCATAATGTCAACTATTCATGGATTCGTCTCCCTCTGCCGCTTTCCAACGGTTGCCGGTACGCCGTCACGCAGGACAACGGCAAAACGGGCAATTTCCTGTATGACGAAGATCGTACGATCAGCTATGCGATCCACGGAAATCAAATCGGATACCTCCATTGGGCGCCGGAAAAATACGCCTATGTGGGCGCCTGGGGCGGATCTTATGGCCCGATCGCCATGCCGGAGCTGACGAATCGATCGTTCACCGTGGTCGACCGAACGACTGGCGCCGGCGTTTTTACCAATGCCGTTGCCTTGCGGTACGACCCCCGTCTTCACATGCCCCGTGTGCAGGTCAATGGCATGCCCGCGACGCAGGCGACTTCGTACTGGCATTATGCGCATACCTTCACGGTCGAAGATCAGCCGACCGTGCTCACGGTGGTGGTCTACACGGCCGCGGGCGCGACGAATGCCGTCGCCCACCTGACCTACACGTGGAAAAGCGACGCGACGGATGTCGCCGTTCAAGACGGCGATTATTATCCCCAGAGCGGTTATACCAGCCAAACCGCAACCCTGGAGCTTCGGATATTTCCGATGGTCGAACCCATCGGCGAGTACGTCTATGAGTTGGATTTCAGCGCCTGCACGAACGTAGGCGCCTATTATTTGCGCGTGTCCGGCGTCGGCCGATCCTGGCCGTTCCGCATAGGGCCGGACGTGTACGGCGAGGCTTTCTACAAAACCATGAAAGGGCTCTATCAGCAGCGGAGCGGGTTTGAGGTGAAATCCAACCGCCTGGCTTGGGCCCGGCCGGCGGCGCATATGCACAACTATCGTTCGTCGTGCGCGTCGGTGGACTCCTGGTGGCCCAATGCGCAGCGTGTGAACGGCGCCGGGGAGATCGGATTCTTCGAGCAGGCCTCCGCCGAGATATGGAACATGCGGCGTCTTTGCGGCGCCGAATCGAACTATGCCCGGTTCGCGTCCAATCCGCGCGCGCTCCCCGAATGGGCGAGTGCGCTCGATCGCGATTACCTGATCCCCAACTGCTACGGCGGCTGGTATGACGCCGCGGACTATGACAAGCGTCCCTACCACTTCAACTCCGTTTTCGATTTGGTGGCCACGTACCTGATCGCATCGAACGCTATGTCGGACGGGCAGTGCAACATGGACGAGTCGGGGAACGGCATCCCCGATATCCTCGACGAATGCATCTGGGCGATGCGCATTTACCGGACCTCGCAAAGAGAGGATGGCGGGGTGTCCATCCGTTTTGAAAGTGCCGGCCATCCCGGAAGCGCGCACGGAACCAACAATACCGTGCCATATTTCGCGTCCTATCCGGATCGCTTTAGCGCGGTGATGTACGCCGGCACGGCGGCCCTGCTGTCCTGGGTGGTCAGGCCGTATAACGTGGAGATAGCCGACGACTACCTGCACTCCGCCTCGAACGCGTATGCCTTTTCCCAAAATCCGGATCATCGCGTGCGTACTATTTCCTATTGGGTCCCCAGCATCGTCTACAGCGGGGCGATCAGCGATTTGTTTACCAATCACGAAGGAACCCTGCTGGAATACCGCGCTTCGTCTAATGCCAACGAGCACCAGGTTTGGGTGGACGATATCCGCAGCAAAAAATGGAATATGCGGGCGGACGTATATCGATTGGTCGAGTACCGTTACGACGAGCCCACCAACTTCTTTCCCCAAACGGACTACCAGGATTGTTCCTGGAATTGGTATGCGCCGTTCTATCTATACCTCGCCTCCGGCCATGGCGCCTATGCCGATATCGTGAACGAACTCAAGGACGCCTATTCGCATTTTAGAACCGATAACGATCGCAGCGCCAACTTCATCATGGCCTTGGTCAACTCGGCCGCAATACGCGAATCCATACGAAACGCCTGCCGCCAATCTCTGCTGGACGAGGCGGATGCTTTCGTCGAGGCCATGACGAATCGAGCCTATCGCCAGACCGATCTTACTCCGGGCGGGTGGGGCGAAAGCACGCTGCAGCACGACAGCCGGCGGCTCATCGAAGCCTATGTGCTCACGGGCCATGAAGACTACCGGAACAAGGCCATTTTAGTGAACGACTTTATGCTCGGCGCCCGGCCTTGCGGGCTGAACTTCACCACCGGCATGGGGTGGTACTACATCGTCAACTTTCTCCATCATACCAGCCAGGACGACGGCTTCGAGGATCCCTCGCCCGGCATCACCACGTATGCGCCCAACGGCTCCACCGCCAGCAGCTGGCTCAATCGCGGCTACCGGCTGAGTTTCAATCGCACCTTCGACCGGCTGGGCTACACCGGCGTCACCAACGTCCAGGCGTACCTCCTGCCTCCGCCCTTCGACGAGGCTGGCGGCGAAGCCCGAAACGACATTCCGAACTGGCGCAAATTTCACGTCTATGAGGGGCACGCCGGCATTTGGGAGTTCACGATCAACGAGACCGTCTCCCCGACCGTGCTGGGCTATGGGGCTTTTGTCCCTCCAGGCTGGATGCCCGGCGAAGGCCTGACGAATCTGGCGCCGCGACCGGCCCATGAACTTTTTGGGAAATTCTTCATGCCATGATGCGCGAACCACCAACGAACAGCTGTTGTAGGCCCGACCTCCACGATCAATCCGGGGTAAACCGCGTCGGGCGGGTCGATCCCTCGGCCGTATCAGGATGCCTCCTTGCCCGATCGATCCGTCGCAGCAATTGTAATTATGAACTAAAAGGTGGCCCGGCTTCTCCGAAGACGGGCTCTTTTTCAAGTCAAACCGCGTTCGGAGAACGCGGTCCACCTCTTGGGGCGTGGCATAATTACAATGGCTGGATCCGTCGGTTCGCCGCTTGTCTGATCCTGCTTTCCGGCGTGTGGAATGTGGAGGCCCTGATCATGAGCGAGGTGGGCGCGGGAATGTTCGGCATGGGCGCCCGCGTCAACTCGGGGGCGAGCTTCGAAGCCGACGAATTGCCCGTGCATCCCGTGACGCTCACGCGTGGATTTCTTGTAGGCGAAACCGAGGTGACCATCGCCCAGTACTGCGAGTTTTTCAATCAACGGCCGACTTGGATTCAAGTCGTCCCCGCCGCGGACGATGGAACCAGCAACGCCTGCTACGCGGTGGCGCAGCGGGTAGGCGACGCCGTTCCGCTGGTTTGGTTGACGGTAGGGGGGCAGGATATTACCAATGCCGCCGGCAACTGGCAGGCCGTGGAGAATTCGCGCACGAATCATCCGATGGTGAACGTAACCTGGTACGGGGCGGCGCTGTATTGCAACTTCCTCTCCGAGCAAGAGGGACGAGCGCCGCTCTATCAAACCGGGAGTTGGACTTGCGATTGGTCCCGCATCGGCTGCACGAACACCGGCTATCACCTGCCGACCGAGGCGCAATGGGAGTATGCGGCGAGCGGATGGGCGAGGGACGAGTCGTTCCCTTGGGGGCGTTTCATGCTTTACGAGAAGTGCAACATCTTCAAAAGCCGCGCCGGCGTGGACTACAACGCCCGGAGCCTCTATCCCTGCACGACGGAAGTGCGCGCTTACCCGGCCAACGATTATGGGCTCTACGACGTGATCGGCAATGTCGCTGAATGGTGCGACGACTGGTACGATCCCGCTTACTACACCAACGGCGCGGCGACCGATCCGGTCGGCGCGCGCCCGCAGCCGACCCTGCTCGGAGCCACCAACAAAGCGATTCGCGGCGGCGGCTGGGATTACTCGCCCTCCAAGCGGGCATCGCTTAGCGGCCGCGCCAAATGGCATGCACGGACCGGCGCCCAGGACATCGGGTTCCGGGTCGTGCGGGAGTGGTCGGGCGACACGAATACGGCGCCCTCCATGCCGCTGCACCTGTTTGCGCTCACGAACGAATTGGGCCGGCTGATCCTGGTCTGGATGCCTCCCCTCAGCGGCAATCACGAGGGCTACCTGCTCCAGGTTTCGGGCGTGACCACCGCGGCCTTTCCAGCGGCGGCGACCTCCTGGGACATGCCTGGAGTCCGACCCGGTGCGCACTATGTTTTCGAGTTGACGGCAACCAATGCGCTGGGCGTGTCGGCGTCCAATCGCTACGAGGTCACCGCCTATGCAGCGGCGCCAGCCTCACCCCAAAATGCGCGCGTGCTCCAAAATTCCCCCACAAACCTGACGCTGGGTTGGGAGCCGCCCTTGTTCGCAAACCAGGACGGCTATTTCATTACGCGCGACGAAATCCTGAAAACCAATCTGGCGGCGGTGGTCACTCAATGGACGGACTACGCGGTCGCCGCGGAAGCCTCGTACAACTATAAAATCTATGCCGCCAACCATCTTGGAACGTCCACGCCCGCCGTTCTGACGGTAACCATATCCAACCAGTTGACTCGCTTGGCGGTGACGCCCTCCAGCTTGGATTTCGGCGGCCTGCTCACGGAACTCTCCTTCGCGATCTCTAATGCCGGCGTGGGAAACCTGCACTGGACGAATAGCGTGGAATACGAAAACGGATCGGATTGGATGGCGGCGAATCCGACATCCGGCGATGGAAACGGCTCTGTGACGGTCGCCGTGAGCCGTTCGTCGCTCGCGGCCGGCTGCTACACAGGCCGGGTGATCGTGGCCTCTTGCGGCGGGATCGAAACAGTCACGGTGACCCTTGCCGTTACGCCGGTCATGACGGTAGCTCCATCCGCGCTCGACTTCGGTTATTCCAGCGAATCGCTGACGCTGATGGTTAGCAATCCGGGCTTGCCCGGCGTGCATTGGACCAATTTTTCAAGCACGGCCGACGGCGGCAACTGGTTGTCCTCTGCCCCGGCCGTCGGAACGGATTCCGGGATCGTAACGGTCACCGTGGACCGCGCCCAAGTGGCTGACGGGTTCTACACCGGCGCCGTGGTCTTTCTCTCCTCGCACAACAGCGCGACCGTCAACGTGTACATGAGCCGCGCTCAAATGGACTGGTGGGTCGATGGCGTCGCGTCCCCTTCGGGCGACGGGAAAACGCCGTCGTCTCCGCTGGCCGATTTGCAGACCGCGCTCGACCTGATGCCGGCCGATATCGGCGCGACGGTACACCTTCGCGGCGGGGCCGGACGGCTCTACACCCATGCGATCCGAATCGACAAGTCGCACGTCCATCTCGTGAGCTGGGACGAATCGCCGGTGTTCAGCAATACCGCGGCCATCGCAGACCGGATTGTGGCCATTGCCGCAAGCCAGGTGACTCTGAGCAATCTGACTTTTGCCATTAATGTAAACGGTCTGGGCGCCGGCGATTCCGTGATCGAACTCACGGACGTGGGGCATAATACTGTCATCGACGGTTGCGATATTCACATGGCCAATGGACCCGGAGGAGAGTGGAATCAGGGGGCCGCCATCGACTTGGGCTCCAACAGCACGACCAATGTCGTGATTCGCCGATGCCATATCCATGACTACTGGCGCGACACCTATCGCCCCACGCTGATAAGCGGCGGCGCCAATGTCTCGTACGTGCGCCTCGAAGCGAACGTTTTCTCCAACACGGCGGTCGTGGGCTCCGGACCCAATGACGCGCTCAACCATACGATCGTCGTCTCGAACCGATTCCTGAACACTCGTCCCATCGACTCGAACTACGGCATTTTCCGCGCCGGCTATCGACAGATGATGAACGGCGAATTCAGTTATAACATCATTTGGAACAATGACGGCCATAAGCCGGTGTTTCTGGCTCATATCGATTCCGGCGGCTTCGACGGAAGTCGGGTGTTCAACAACACCTTCATCCATGCGCAAGCGCTGGCGCATAATGTGGACGCCGTAGCCGACGCGTGGCTGAATGTGGTCTTTCTAAACAACCTCATGGTATCGACCGCGAGCAGCCTGATCAACGGAGGCGCCGGCGGGTTCAACACCAACAGCGGAATCGGCTACAACCTCTGGTACGGCGCTGATTCGTCGCTGGCAACCAATCTCGGCGCCGGCGTTATGATCGGCACGAATTACGCAGCCGACCCGCTGCTCGTCAATACCAGCGATCTCGCGCAGGCGAACTTTTTGCAGCCCTACGACAGCTTGTGCCCCTTCGCGACCAACGGATATGGCCATGTAAACAACGCTTATCCAACCTACATCGGAGCCATTCCTCCCCACCTGGCGCCGACCGTTCAAATCCTGGCCCCGCGCGATCGCGCCCTGTATGTAGAGCACGAATGGATTGAGTTCGCCGGATTGGGCCGCGACGCCGCCAACAGCCTGCTGACGAATCTCGCCTGGCGGTCGGATCGGGACGGTCCTTTCGGCAACGGCGCTGCCAACCCTTGCTCCACGCTGAGCGCCGGACTTCATACCGTCACGCTCTACGCCGTGGATGCCTTGAGCGCCACCGGCCGAGCTCAACAAAGTCTCGCCCTGCTGGCCGACAGCAACACCAACGGCTTGCCCGACGACTACGAAACGCGCTACTGGCCGTCGGCTCAAAGCGGCGGCGGCACGAACGATTTCGACGGCGATGGGCCCAACAACTATCTCGAATGGTTCACCGGCACCGATCCAACCAATGAAACCTCCTATTTCACGATCATGGGCGTGAACTCCATCCAGAGCAGCAACCAGCTTCTTTCCTGGCCGGCCACCACCACCCGGCAATATACCGTTCAGGAAACCCCCTGGCTGGACACGCCCTTCCAAGTGGCGACCAGCGGCCTTCAACCTCCCGTCGATGGCCCGTTCACCTACACCAATTCCGTTCCTCCGGATGCCCCAATGCTCTTCCACCGCATTCGAGTAGATCGGTAATGGACGCCGCCCCATAATCTGCCAACCCAGCGCCAGCTCTTCTGTAGGAGCCGAACCCCTGTTCGGCGATGCCGCAAACCCAACCCAAAAAATGACCCCAAAAATTTTCCAACCATTGGACGAATTTCCCTCATGTTTTTCCAATGCCTGCTCCCCCCCCAAGGACCGCGGCCATTCTTGGCCGCGCTTCGCAGGCAATTCGATCAATCCATATAGAAAGCATTGCAGGCCTTATGATCTGCGGGAGGAAATACGACTCGATGCGGTTTCCGAATCAGAGGTTTCGTCGAAGATTCGGGACATCTTCAAATCCCTGGGGTGAGAATGATGCCTGTCGACGGTTTAGCAATGAGCATTAATATAGCTAAAATACTTGATGTATTCGTTATTCGCGAATAGCGTAACAACATGAATATCAAATCACAAGATGTCCTTGTTGTGCTAAAGATACTGGCCTCCGGCTGGCCTGGCAGCTTTGCTTTGCTGGGGCGGCAACTGGGCATCAGCGCCTCGGAAGCCCATGCGGCATTTCATCGCGCACGGCGTGCCGGATTGATTAGTCCCATCGCTGACTCGGTTAATAAAACCACCGTCGCAGAATTCATGATTCATGGATTGAAGTACGTGTTGGCGGTGCGTCCCGGCGGTCGGACTCGCGGTATTTACACCGGCTTTGCCGCCGCACCACTGTCTGCGCATTTTCAGGTGTCGCCGGACGATCCCGATTTGCCGGTCTGGCCGGATCCAAATGGACAGGCTGCCGGTTTGGAGATTCGACCTATCTGCCGTTCAGCGCCCATGGCCGCCCAACAGGATGCCCGGCTCTACGAATGGTTGGTATTGGCGGATGCCCTGCGCGGTGCCGGTCGTGCCCGCGAACGTGAGCTGGCCGATAAAATAGTCAGGGAGCGATTGGACTATCATGCGCCCCGTTGATCTTCATGCCCTGGAAGCGGTAGCCGCCCGGCTGAATCCTTTGGGCGTTAAATTTGCTTTCACCGGCGGCGCGGTACTCGGTTTTTTGGTCGATAATCCTCGGTTGCCATTTCCTCGTCAGACCGACGATGTGAATGCCATTACTGAATGGCGTTACCATCTGCACGGTGTCGGCAACTTGCTTCATCGCCACCAAATTGACGGCCTTCGAAGATCGTGGCCAAAGCGATTTCCTCGCCAGCCATGACCTCGAGGATGTGTTGACCATCGTGGATGGTCGAAAGAGCTTGTACACCGAGCTTGCTGCCGAACGCGAAGATCTGCGCCAATATGTGGCCGGCAGCATTAAGAAACTGCTGAATACGCCTTCCTTTCTCGACGCATTGCCTGGACACATGCTATCGGATGATGCAAGTCAGGCTCGCTTGCCATTGCTCATCGAGCGTTTGGGCCAAATTACAACCTTGGAATAGAGCGTCCAGCGATGCTTGCGGGCCAGATCAAATATGGCCCGTGAAGCTCCGCGATTAGAACCCGAACAGGCAAGAAGGACGCTGGTGTCCAAAGGTGTTTGGCCATGAGGTCAGCGGGCAGCAGTGCAGAATGTATCTTGTTGGCCTAAATTTCCGGGATTCCTCTGGCAGCGTACCAGATTCGCGCAATTTCAATGTAATGCTCGCGTTCTTTTACACGATAGACTATTCGGCAGGGGCTCCGAATCACGTCTCGAATCATCGGATCGGCAAATTCCGGAACTATTCGGCCCGACAGAGGAAAGTCTTCAAGTCGCTCGATGGCGTCAAACATTCCTTGGGCGAATTTAGACGCAGCCTTAGGATTGTCTTGGTTTCTCTGTCTGATGGACCGGGACCTGCCGCCGGAAATTGCTTTTCTTGTCTGGTTGGCTGGCTCGCTTTTGCTGATCATGGCGTTTTTTGTCTTCATGATCATGAAATTCTGCTGGGTCCCATTCCCCAAGGCTTTGCTGATCAAGGTATCCGGCTCCATGGCAAACGGCGGCGGGCACAGTTCTGTCATCGTCAACGGCCAGGTCATTTATCCTGGCGACGTCATCTCGGTCTTGTATAAAAATAATTCTTATCGCTGGCGTCTGGACAAAGACATCTCCAAAGGCTTCATCTGGCAACCCGTGCCGGAGGATTGATAACCCAATGTGCTTGTCCAAGTTTATAGGTTCATGCCGGTTGCAGGCCGAGTTTTCCCAAGTAGTGGGTTTCGAGCGCGCGATGGGCTTCAGCCGCTTGCTCCAGCGGAAATATTCGGGCCACGTGCACTTCAAACGGACCGGATTCGATGAGGCGGTTTAGTTGCTCAATCGCTTGCAGGTCCGGCATGCCGTCGTAACTGTGGACGGTGACTCCCGGACCGGCCTTCGGCTCCGGTTCGACGCCATTGGGATAGGCGATGCGTCCTCCTTTGCACATGGCCGTCAGCGCTTTTTCGGCTGCATCGCCGCCGGCGGTGAGCAGTGCGGCGTCGAGTCCATCGGGCGCGAATTTACGAGCGGCGGACGCGACGTCGGTCTGGCGTCCGTTTACGGCGGCATCGGCGCCAAGCCGTTCAGCCAATTTCACGCCGTCGTCACCCGAAGCCACTGCCAGAACCCGCGCGCCCATGCGCTTGGCGAGCTGCACCGCCAAATGCCCGATGCCGCCGCCGGCGCCGAAGATCATTACGGACTCACCCGGCTTCAAACCAAGCGTGTCGTCGAGACCTCGAAGTGCGGTGATCGCATCTTCCGGCATTACACCCGCCTGCTCTGTCGATAGCTTGTCCGGCACGTGCGAGGCATTGTCCTCCTTGACTGCGGTGTACTCGGCGTAGAACCCGCCCTTGGGACCGGCCAGCGTGATGCCATAAACCCGGTCGCCGTCTTTGAATCGTTTGACGCTCTCGCCGACCGCAACCACGGTTCCCGCCCCGTCAGTGCCAAGCACGTAGGGAAACTTCGCATTGAAGTTGAACATCTTGGCAAAACCGCCTTCACGTTCGAAGGGATCCCATACGCCCACCCCCGCCATCCCGACTTGAATCAGGATTTCGTCTGGCCCGACCTTGGGTATGGGAATCGTTTGCAACTGGAGCGTCTCAAGTCCGCCAAACCGGTCCATAGCGACGGCCTTCATGGTTTTTTGCGTTGGTTTCATCATAACGTTTCTCCCATTGTCTCGCACGCAGCCGATGCTCTTGCGGGGGAGCCGATGGCCATCATTCCCGTACCCTCGCCGATAAGTCACGGCTTGATCATTTCCTTCCTATTCGTTGCTTTCCACCCTCTATAGTTCCGGATGGCGCAGTCGATCTTGAACTTCTAAGGTACGTATATTGCATATTCCTCTCGACCATAATCGGGGATATCCCGACAGCCTGCATCGAACAACCTTAAGCGCGATGAAGAGATTACGATTAAGATTACGATTAGGAGGGGGATAAATGGGGGGCTGACGCGAGTCGATGCGTTACGAAGGAAAAATGTGTGCGCTTGGGCCTGCCGAAATAGGCTCTAAGAATCCACGTCCTTACGGACGCGGCTACGTAGCCGCCGGCGTAAGCCGGTGGTTTCTTTTCAGTGCCAGACGTTGAGGAGGGGCCGTGTCTAGATGCACCCATGCCGGACTCTCTTGAAGAACATGCGTATAAAAGACAGCTCTGTAGGTCTTGAAAAACACGGCCTCGAATAGCTCGGGCCTCCATTTCGGTTCGCTTTGCGAATCGAAATGGGCGAGGGGGGACTTGAACCCCCAAGCCTTGCGGCACAGGATCCTAAGTCCTGCGTGTCTGCCAATTTCACCACTCGCCCGACCGGGGATTATTCATAGCGATTTTTGGAGGCAATGCAAGTCTGTTGCATCGGAAAACAAGGGGCGTATCTGGGCACGGTTCCTCAATAACGTCTAAACCACCGGCATTTATACACAAATTTTTCTTCATGCAGAGCTGGGCCAAGAAGGATCGCCTGCCGCTACGAGAAGACTTGTATTTTGGAGGGTCGCGCTCCGTCGCGACCGAAAGAAGAAGGTTCCGACCGAGCGGAATCCTCCAAAATCTGAGATATTTTTAAGGTACGATAGGGCCATGTATAAAACCACGCACTCTCTTTTTTCCGTGTCATTCCGTGTGTTCCGTGGGCGAACCTCTTTGTTGCAGAAAGAAGAATGGCCCACGAAACACACGGAATGACACGGAAAAGCTCTCTCTATACACGCTTTTATCCGTGGGACTGCTTTGCCATCCGTGGGGCCACTCTTCCAAGGTTAGAAAAGTCCCACGGCAAGTGTGACGTTCCTGAACCCAGAAAGAGGCCACCGCCTTACGGCGGCGGCTACAGGAGGCGCAGAGCAATAAAAAACGGGCGATCCTTGCGGGATCGCCCGTTGAATAATCGGCGCTCGGAACCTTACTTGGCTTCCGGATAGCTGATGGACGCCTTTTCCTTCAAGCCTTCGATGTAAGTCTGGGCGGCTTTCTGGCGGTCCTGGGAAAGGATGATCTTGGAGATGCGTTCCTTCATGTCGTCCAGGGTGTTGGTGCCGGCCTGCTTGTGGTCGGTGACCTGGATGATGTGATACCCGAATTGGGTTTCCACCACGGGGCCGATCGCATTGATTTCCTGGCCGAACGCGGCGTCTTCGAACGGCTTCACCATCTGGCCGCGATTGAATGTGCCCAAGTCGCCGCCTTTGGCTTTGCTGGGGCAATCCGACTTCTCGGACGCGAGGGCGGCGAAATCGGCGCCGGCTGCGAGTTGCTTCTGGATTTCTTCGGCTTGAACCTTCTTGGCGGCCTTGGCGGCTTCGTCATCCGTCGGCTCGACTGCGATCAGGATGTGACGGGCGGACACGGTTTCGGGTTCGGCAAAGCGTTCTTTGTTTTCTTCGTAGAAGGTCTTGATTTGCTCGTCTGTCGGTTGGACAACGGCTTCGGTGGCCTTCGTCAGGAGTTTGTTGACGCTGAGGTCGAGGACGATGTTCTTGTCGAACTCTTCCTGCGTCATGCCGGCTTGCTTCATCAGGTCATCCATGGTCATCCCTTCCGGAAGGGACTGTTTGAACTGGTCGATGGCCGTGGCGATTTCCTCGGGCGTGACGGTGACGTTTTCCTTCTTGACCTGATTGGTCAGCAAGGTGCGAAGAATCAGGTTTTCCTTGGCTTGTTCGGCCATCTGATCTCTCATTTGCGCCAGACGTTCCGGGGGCATCCGATTGCCAAAGCGGTTCATCATCTTGGAAACTTCTTCGTTGACGGAGCCCGCGGTGATTTTTTCACCGTCCACGATCGCGATGACGGCCGCCGGATCGGTGGGCATGGCCGACACGGACGCGACGGGCGGCATGGCCGAGGGTTCGCTCATGGCCGGGGTTTTGTCGGAAGCGGGTGCGGCGGTTTTTTCTTTGCAGCCACTGCTCAAGGCGACGGCTGCCGCCATGGTCAAGCCCGCAACAACAGGCAACGAAATCTTGCTCGTGATCCTCAACATAAACACTGTTCCTTTCATTTATACCACAATCCGTTTGACCCTTTAGGGGGGTTATATATGGTTCGACGAACCCGCACATAGTGGACTTCTGGGGCGAAGTTGTCAAACAATCATAAGGAAGCAGTGGAAGACCTGGCGATCATTTCGGTGTTGGGTTTCTCGGCGATCCTCCTTATACTGGGGCATATCCAACCTATGAACAAATTAGAAATAGCGCTTCAGAATGCGAGGAGGGCGTTTGGCTCCGACGAATCGTCTCTGCGCCTTGAACAGCTGGTTGAGGAGGTGTTCAACGGTATGGGCGGGGATGTGGTTTCGCGGCAATCCGGTTCGGCTTTGTCCGCCGAACTGAAGCGATTCGACACGAGTCGGAAGCGAGTAGTCATTTTGGGCGGGGGGACGGGGCTTTCAACCGTCGTGGGCGGAAATTCCCATTCGCCGGCGTGGGCCGATCATCCGTTTGTGGGCTTGAAGCAGGAATTTCCGTTGCTGGATGTGGTGGTGTGCACGACGGACGACGGGGGCTCCACCGGCTTATTGCTTCAAACGTTGCCCATGATCGGCATCGGCGATTTGCGCAAATGCTGTCTGTCGATGATCCTGTTCGACCCGCTGCAACAAACTTATGGACTGGGCGAAAAAAGGACGCGCGATCTGGTGCGGGCCATTCAGCAGATTTTTAATCGGCGCTTTTGCGGCGATGCCGGCGACCGGCGGGTGCTCCGTAATCCGGTGCTGGCTGCCGAGACGGCTTTGCGCGCCGTTTGTCCTCCCCGCCTGGTTGAAGCCCTGGCTTCGTGGGGAGCTTCCATCGCTCCGGGGGGGACGGGGCCGACGATCGAGCCGTCCGGGCACTGCCTGGGCAACCTGCTGTTGACGGCTGCGGTCTTCCGATCAGCCTGGAAGGGAGGACGCCGTCAACCCCAAGCGAAGGACATACGAGCAGGGCTCGACGAGCTTTGCCGGCTGATTGGCGTTGCCTCCGGACGGCTTCACGCGGCCACGGCGACGCCCGGCCAGCTCAAATTTCGATATGTCAACGGCGTCGAAGTCTATGGGCAATCGAAGACTTCCAAGGTCCGGAGAGGCTTGCCGGTCGAAAAGTTGTACACGGAATTTGTCGGGGCGCCCCAAGTTAGCGTCTCCGTTTGCCGTGCGCTGCAAGCCGCCGATCTCATCATTTACGCTCCGGGCAGTCTCTATACAAGCCTGATGCCGGTTCTTCAGTTGGAGCCGATCGTGCAAGCCATTCGGGCCAATCAAAAGGCGCTCAAGGTGCTGGGCGCGAATTTCTGGGTGCAGGAAGGGGAGACCGACCTGTCCCCTCGAAACGATGGGCAGGGCTTTCGAGTTTCTGAATTGATTGAAGCCTACGACCGGAACGTGCCGGGCGGGCAGCAAGGCTTGTTCGACATCGTGCTGAGCGCCAACCTGGAGCGCATTCCAGGAAATATTCTTCGGAATTATGCGTTGGAGGGCAAGAGACCTATCCATCTGGATCGTTCCCGCGTCAAAGCCTTGGGGCTGCGTCCCGTTGAAGTCACCTTGTTTTCGCCTGAGCATTTGCGCTCCGATCATGTGATTCATCACGATGCTCAACGATTTGCGCTGGCCATCCGGTCGTTGCTGTTTTTGCAGCAGTATCGCGAAGCGGGCCATCGCCTGACTCCGTCGGTTCGAACGAAAGCGGCTCCCCGCCGGTTGACGACTCAAAACGAGCCGTCCCGTCGCAGTCCCTATTTGTGCGATTATATGGAAGCGATTCGAGACCGGCTGTCGCTCCGGGATATCCGTCCGGCTGCCTTGCGCCAGGCGCTGGCCGATCTGGCGTGGGAAAACCGGGATATCCGGCCCGAGCATTTGGATTATTTCCAAGGGGTGCGGGTGGCTCCGGCCAAGCGATGGCATCGCAGCAACGAATGGGACAATGTACTGGGCTACTACGATCCCGAAGACCGCCTCATTAAGGTCCATGAGCAATTACTCGACCGGCCCTCTCGTTTGAAGGAAGACCTTTTGATCGCCTTGGGCGAATCGCTGCTGGGCCGCTACATCGAAAGCCGGCGGTGGCTTGAAAAGGACGCCCTGACCGATGGCTCCGCGCAGTGCTATGAAGTACGCCTGCGTCCGGCGGGCGGGCGGGACTGTCTGCTGACCGACGTCCAGCTTAAAGCTTTCTTACGGCTGGCTCGCATGATTCGAGACCTGCGCGATCCGCTTGTTTATCGCATTACGATCAATAACCACGAAGGCTTCCTTCCGTCGGGTCTGCTGTTCGGCTTGATGTACGCCTGGTATCTGAACAATGCCTACGGCGGCGCCATGGAATACGAAATGTCGTTGTTGAAATGGCGGCCCGAATCCCTGATTCCGTACCAAGCCAAGGAGCGGGTTCGTAAGCAGGCCCTCATTCGGTTCTTTTGTAATGAGGTGTTTGGGGCTCCGGGGCGATAGGGCAAGCTGGCCATTTGCCTTTGATTCTTGTGGATACGGTCTTTGAGTGGATTACTTCACAGATGGGTATTTCCCATTCTTCGGCGCAGAGTTTGGCGGCGTAGTCGGGGGTTGCGGCATCCGAGCGCAGGCGGGTATAGGCGCCGAGGAGTTTGATGGCCGATATCTCGGAGAGGCGGTCTTTCCATTCGAGCGAGGCGGCGGCGAGTTGGGCGACCACCAGGCCGTTAGGGGCTTTCAAGCCGATTCGATCGCCCATGAGGAAAGGCGTCAGGGGTGCGCCGAAGGGCAGTGATTTCATGGTTTGGGCGGCGGGGGCATGGGGCGGACAACGGCCGAGGTGGTCCATGAAAAGGTCTTCGAGCCCGAGCAAGCGGTAGGCCTTGGCTTCCGGTTTTTGCGTGGGGCGTGGTCCGTCGAATCGGCGCGACGAAAAGCAGGGTCCGGTCAGGCCGGAGAGCAGGGGACTCCGAACGTCCTGGCGATCGAACAGGGCCAGCGACTCGCGCGCCCTGGTCATGCCGACATAGAGTACGCGGCGTTCGTCTTCTTCGGTGCGAGGGCTGCACCGCCAATCGCCGCAGAGCAGGACATGCTTGTACTCCAGCCCTTTTGCGCCGTGGACGGTATTCAGGATGACGCCCTGCCCGATGCGCTCGTCGCGTCGTCGTTGGGCGAGCGCTTCATAGACGAAGTCCACCCAGTCTGCGGCGGCCAGGGGTTCGTCTGCCGTCTCTTCTTTCCATTCGCCCAAGAGTTCAGCCGTCAGGCGGCGCCAGGGGTTGGCGTCGCTTTCGTCGGAGGCGATGCCTAATTCGACGGCCAACGCGGAGGCCCGGACCGGCGTGGGCGGTCGCTGCCGGACATTTTGCAGCATGGCGAATATCTCCCGGAAACGATGTAGAGCTGGCAACTTGCCCCGGTCGAGAGGCCACTGCACCGGTATTCCTTCCCGCTCGGCCAGACTGCGGACATAGGAAAGGTCGCGGCGATGCCGGGCCAGCACCGCGATATCGTCCCACCGTTGTACGCCCAGTTCCCGGAGTCGCTTGATCTCGGCGACGATGGCGTCGGCTTGCTCCTCCATGTCGGCGGTTTCGATCACGCTGACGCAGCCTCGCGTCAGAGGGTCGGCATCGCCGAATACGCCTCCGGCCGGCAGCAGGCTCCGACCCTGGTCGATGCGGATCGGGAACTCGGTTTTCATGCGGTCGCGATTGCGCGCGATGACCCGGTGGCCGGCCTCGACGATGTACCGGGTGGATCGGTAGTTTTCCACCAGGCAGGTTTTGTCGGCGGCGTAATCCGCCTCGAAGCGGCGGATAAATCCGACGTTGGCGCCGCGGAAGGTATAAATGTTTTGATCGTCGTCGCCTACGGCCAGGATGCTGAACTTCCGGTCTTCGTCCTTTTCCTGGCGGCCGGTGATGGCGCCGATCAGTTCGTATTGGGGCTTGTCGATGTCCTGGTATTCGTCCACCAGGATATGCTCGTATCCCGCCAGCAGGCCTGCGTGAAAATACGCCGCCGGCCAGCCCTGTTGCATTAGGAACTCCGCGGTTTCCTCGGCCGCCTGGCGGGACGTACGGAAAACGACGGCGCTTCCCTTGCGGCCGTGCGAATCAAGGTGCTCGTGAAGCAGTCCGTCGATGCGGTTCATTTTGCCGTGGCGTCCGACGGTCTGTACTTCAAAAAGCAGATTGTCGCGCTCGACGCCGCCTTCGTAGCGGGTCAGTTCCGTTCCGGTTTCGCAACGGAAATAGTCGACGATCTCCTCGAGCACATCGCGCTTGGCGGTGGCGGTAAAGCAGGCGATCGGCGGAATGCCGGACTTTTGCCGTTCGGCCATCTTGCGAATGAAACGTCCGATAAACAAGTAATCCGGGCGGAAATCGTGGCCCCACTTCGAGAGGCAGTGCGCTTCGTCCAGGACCCAGCTTCCAATTTCCCTTTGCGAAACGGCGTCGGAAAATGCGCGGCTGCGCAATTGTTCCGGCGAAACGTACAGCAGAGCGATTTGCCGCCGCCCGTAGGCATGATGGCCAGCAGGGATTGGTTTTGCATTCCCGCCCGCACGATCTGGCGTTGCAGGCTTCGTCCCTCGGCGTCGACCGGCGTTTCCCGGAAGCCGTCAAAGCCGAAGTGCCGCTTGAGTTGAGTCTTCTGGTTGTGGATGACCTGGCAATACTCGCAGCCCGAATCGTTGCAGGGAACGTCTCGGAGCGTCGCGAGCAGCAGGGAAACCTGCGGATATCGATGCCGGACCCACGCCGGCAGCACGGAATTGGCTCCGGCCACCCGCAGCCACGCCAGCGCATAGGCCAGGGCTCGTCGGCCGTCGGCCGTCCGGATTTCTTCGCCGCCCAGGGAAGGGAATGCGCTGCGGCAAGCCAGGCGGGCGAGCAAGCCCTTCAGAATGGCCCGCGCGGCCAAGTCCTCAGGCGGTTTCGGAGCGCCCAGGGCGCCGAAGTACAAACTCAGCCCTCGGCCCAGGAAAGTCTTGGCGCACGCGCCGCCGCAGAGAAGGCCGTGTAGAACGATGAATGCATCGGGAGCCGTCGCCTTCATGCCGCTCAGGCTGGCCCATTCGTCTTTCAGCAGTTCGCCGGCGAGCAAGGCGTCCGATACCGGATCGTTTCGAGCCGCAGAGACGAGTTTATAATCTTTGATGAGGTGGTGATCAGGGTGCTCGGGAAAACAGATCGGGGAGAGCGCCAAGGTGTCGATGACCGGCAGGCTCAAAAGTGCAAGTTTGGGGTTTCTGCCCGCAAGAATCGGCAGGTCGTGCTCGACGATGTTGTGCCCGGCGACACAGACCGCCCCGGCCGCCAGCGCGTCCAATGCGTTGAGTGCATCCGGCGTTTCACAGCGCCCGTCTTGATAAAACCGATCCGCTCCCCGCGCGGCGCCGATTTTTAAGATCCTCCCATCCTGCGCCGTTTCCAAATCCAGCAGCAGCCAATCCGAAGGAATGGAGGATGGGGCGGTCATATGGGGGTAAACCGCTTGCCGTACAAAACCCGTATGGAGTTTGCGGACATCGTAGAGGCAGGGTAGGAGGGCTCGGTTTTTTGCGCAATATAATAGTATGGAGCTGAGGTGCGAAGGGGTGTATCTCGGCACTGCCGCAGATTGTATGGGAAAAAGAAGGCGCTCAGCGGAGTGAGCGCCCTACCTACGGCAAAGAACGGTAGGGACGGCGCTCCGTCGCCGTCCGTTGTTGGGGCCGTGTCGGGATGCGCCCGCGTGCGAGGCGACCGGGCCGCGGGTTCATGCCGGCCGCTGACGACTTCGGGTCGGCGCAGAAAATGCCTATGGAGAAAACGTCGCTCTTTCTCTTTACAAGAAGCCATCGCGCTGATAAAGGTTATCAAAAAAAGAAATGCGGCGCGGCAAGAACAGGAGGTTGGCATGAAAAAGCGGCTGGCGACGATAATCATCGCTGGGTGTGCCTGCATGGCCGCCGCGGCGGACGAGGTGGTTTTGTTCAGTGCGGCGGCGGTGGGGCCGGAGGTCTGGCGTTGGCACGGAGCCCGGCTGACCGGGCAGGAGTTCGGGCTGATTTTATCCCGGGGCAAAGGAGATTCCAGCAGCGTGGTCCTGGAGGAGCGTTTTGCCCGCTTATCGGTCGCGGCGATTCGAATGGATGTTAAAAAAGTCGTGTCCGGGTCATACACGCTTCAGCTCTTGGCTTTCAAGGACGATTCGTATTTGGGCTCCGTCGATCTCGTCAAGGATTCCACGCAGGCGGGCATCAAGACGTTTGAAATGTCTAAGCTGGATCTTCCCAGGAACACCGAAACCGTCGCCTTCAAGCTCTGGATCTCAACGACGGTCGGTTCGTCTGTCCACATCAATGACCTCAAGTACTATTTGCCGGTGGCTTCCGAGCGCGTGCTCTACGATAAGTCCCTTGGCGCTTCCACTGTCGTCGAAACGGACAAAGCCCATTGGACGCCGGGCGACAAGGGCGGGACGTTGGCGTTGAAGAAGGGCGTTTCGAAGGGCTCGATCGTATTTGCAGATCAGATCGAAAAGCCGGAAGCCGGCACGCTGGCCGTCCAGGTTGCGGACATGAAAAACGGAACCTTGGCGGCTCAGGCTTGCGTGTTTGATGGGAATCGCCAGTATCTTTCCTCCATCGATCTTGTCAAGAATGGGACGGCGAGCTTGGGCTCGGACTTGGCATTGGCGGCCTGGCCGGAAGGCGCCAAAACATTTCAAGTCAAAATCTGGCTAGGCGGAACAGCGCAAGCCTTTGCCCGTATTGAACGTATCCTTGTTCTGAACAGGCCTTTAGACGCCCAAGTTCCGAGTTCGTCAGATCCCGATGCCACCCGAGGAAAATGAGGAGGGCGATCAAGGTAGAAGGGGTTATTTGTATGCGTCTTTTCGGTCATCCATCGTCAAGATATAGACTACTCGATCTTTCTCGTCGACGCAGTAAAAGACGCGATACTTTCCAATTCGGAATCGCCAAGTCTCAGTGTAATTGTTTTGGACATACAACACCTCATGCATTTGTATGCCTATAGAATACATGTCCGGTCAATGGTCGATGGGCCAACGATCAAAAGCCGCTGCGCTGAGCTTCGCGGCGTACGCAGGTTTTTTCGACAATAATAGTGCATCGTTGAGCCGTTTCAAAAACATGGAAGAAGAGGTTTAAATGGAAACAGGGGGGACGAAAATCAAGCCAACCCCTGTCCATTTTCAAACCGGTGGGTTTTGCCTAATTTCATTTCGGCGCTGACAATTGCCTTTGCTTTCTTAGTTTTCTGCCTGAGAACCGTTTTTCCGCCGGGTAAATCATCGGGGCTGGATCGGTTCAGGATTGCGGACTTGGCGGGGTTGGGCAGGCTAAGGGGATGAAGCGGAAACGACGGCACAAGTGTGCGAGTTGCAGTTAATTGTATTGGCCCGATCCTCGGGCGAAGGCTCGCCAACGGCATTGTTCTTGTCCAGCTTGCCGGAAGGCGAGCAAGGTGGCCAGCCAGCGTCACGCCTCACCGGACGCTCCGACAGGCTCGTACGGTGGAGGCGATTGTTCGGTCCTAATTTTCCTGAGTGATTTGCCGGCCTCTTCAATCAGATGCTGTCTAAACTTCTTCACCGCGTCGGCTTTGGGGAGATCGGTGTAGTAGAGGAGCATCGAGCCGTGATTTCAGCCAACGTCGAATTTCAGCGGCGGCGTTTACGCCGTACTCTGGAAATTTTTGTTCGATTCTCTTCTGTTCTTTCGCTCAATATCTCAGGCTTAAAAAGCTGCTCAGAGCGCATCACGAAGACGATCACGATGTCATCATCGTTCAGCCTGTAGAAAATTCTGCACGGAGAAACAATGATCTGCCGATAGGGCAGGCGAGGAATCTCGGAAGGAATGGACCCGGAGCGGGGGAAGCGTGTAAGCCTCTCTACGCCAGAAAACACTTGTTGAACGAATCGTTGGGCTGCGTCGGGCTTGTCCAACGCAATATATTCGGCAATGGTCTGCAAATCATTTAGGGCAGGCTCTGTCCATATCAGCTGAGCCATTTTTTCATCCTTTTCTTGGCCTGGTCGTGTGTCATCACACGCTCATCCTGAAGCGCACGCTCTCCTCGCGCTATCCCCTCCAGAATGCGGATACGGTTCTGCTGCGCTTCAAAGCTCTCAACGTCTACTAAATACGCCGCGGGCCGTCCATGTTCGGTAATCAAGATAGGGGTACGATCCTTATGGACTTCTGAAATGAGATGCGTAGCCCGTCGCTTCAATGTAGTGACAAGTTCGATTTTCATAGTGATACTATAGTGTCACTTGCTGCGATCGTCAATGATCTCTTTATTCGAACGTCACAAATCTCGGGCGGCGCGGCTTCGCGCCGTACCGTGCGACGCTTTGGTTGTTCGACTAATTATCATAAGTCATCACCGCCCACCCATCTTTAAAAGCAATCGCACGGAATTTACGGTCGGCTCATGGCCCCTTGTTTTTCATAGTGAACCCCTCTTGTCAATTCTTGAATCTGGATTCTGCTGAAAAAGTCGACGGCCTTGCCGCGCCGGTCAGGCGCGTTTTTTTGTTTTTGTAGGGGCCGGCTTGCAACGGACCAGGTGCAGTTCCCGTC
>Ga0209417_1002596_pt1 | contig 26978 bp, 22 predicted proteins | sample RifGroF2_FD_184002 | JGI IMG/M metagenome (GOLD analysis project Ga0209417, IMG submission 184002) | Groundwater microbial communities from Rifle, Colorado, USA - Groundwater F2 (SPAdes) (version 2) | ecosystem: Environmental > Aquatic > Deep subsurface > Groundwater | place: Rifle, Colorado... | reverse complement strand
AAATAGTAACGTCAAAACCTGCATCTACATAAGGTTTCCCATTTACATAAAAATTTGTAAAATCTTGATAGTTCTCACAACCTGTAGAATCCTTAATCCTTATACTTACAGTATTCATTCCATAAGTATTATAAATATGTGTAGGATTTTTCAATAAAGATGAATCTCCATCTCCAAAATACCAAATAATATCTACAATAGGCGCACCTCCACTTATAACTGCAGAATATGAAGAATCAATAAATTGGGTTACTCCACTTTCACAAGGTTGCGATGAAGTCCATGCTATAATTGGTTTATTAACAATTATGTCTTTGGAGATAGTATCTGAACAACCATAATAATTATTAACGACACACTTAACATTATATATACCAAATGATGTGTAATTATGATTTTCAATTAAATTATTTGAATACATTGCATCTCCAAAATCCCATGATATATAATTTATTGACTGTGTAGTGTCCGCTACAAAATTAATTGTAGATCCTTCGCATATTGAACCATTTGTTGCACTATATGTAAAATCAGAATTAGGTTTAGGATTTACTGCAACTACAATTTCATCGCTTGCGGTACAACCATTCAAGTCTGTTAAAGTTGCTGTATAATTTGTCGTAGTTATTGGACTTACAAAAATTGCAGAAGTATCAATTTTACCTGTACTCCAATCTACATCATTGCCACCTGACATATACAACATTGTAGTTGTTCCTTCACAAATATAATTTGTATCCATTCCTAAGTTAGCATAAGGAGTATTGACTTGAACAAAATAACTTTCCATAGATTTGCAACCCATTGCATCTGTTACTATAACATCATAATATTCGTTTGTAATTGGATTAACAATAATATTAGAAACTGTTTGACCTGTAGTCCAACTATATATAAATGGAGCATTACCTGATGGAGTTGCTGTTAATGAAGCAGATGAACCATTGCAAATAATACTATCATATACTTTAGTAATAACAGGGCCATTATTAAATGTAACTAACAAACTATCAACATATGAACCACAACCACTCATGGATGCTTCTAAGCTTAACTTCACTGAACCAAACATAATATCATTAGGACCAGGAGAATAACTTGTATTCATAGAATATGGATTTTCAAACATACCATCTCCCGAAGTCATCCAATTTAATGACATATAATTTCTTGCTGTAGCTGTAGTCAAATGAACAGAATCTCCAGCACATAATGTAATATCACTCCCTGCTTCTGCAATTGGACCTGGATCAACAGTAACAACTACAGTGTCTGCATTTGTACATCCTTCTAAATTAAAAACAGTAACAGAATAAATTGTTGCTGCAATTGGAGATACATTAATCACTTGTGTAGAATCTCCTGTATTCCATAAATATTTTTCAGACTCAGTAGTACTCAAATTTGTATTACTACCTTCACAAATAGTAAGGTCAAAACCTGCATCTACATAAGGTTTACCAAATACATAAAAATTTTCTACAGGTTGATAGTTCTCACAACCTGTAGAATCCTTAACCCTTATACTTACAGTATTCATTCCATAAGTATTATAAATATGTGTAGGATTTTTCAATAAAGATGAATCCCCATCTCCAAAATACCAAATAATATCTACAATAGGCGCACCTCCACTTATAACTGCAGAATATGAAGAATCAATAAATTGAGTTACTCCACTTTCACAAGGTTGCGATGAGGTCCATGCAATAATTGGTTTATTAACACGAATTTCTTTTATAACAGTATCTCCATTACATCCATTCGCATCAAAAACAAAACACATAACGTTATAAATACCAAAACTTGTATAATTATAGCTTCCTATAATATCCGAAGAAGTTGATCCATTTCCAAAATCCCAATTAACTCCAGCTATATTTTGAGTTGTATCAGGGATAAAATTAATTGTAGAACCTTCACATATTGAACCAGAAATAGCGTTATACGTAAAATCAGCATTAGATCTTAAATTTATTCCAATTATAATATCATCAGTTGCAGTACATCCAAACATGGATGATTTCATTGTTACTGTATATGTAGAGGAAGTAGCAGGAGTTACATAAATTTGATTAGTTCCAGATTCTCCTGTGCTCCAAGAAAAAGTTCCTCCGCCTGAGGCATATAACGTAGTTGTTGTCCCTTCACAAATATTTTGATCCATTCCTAAATTTACATAAGGATTGTCAATTTCTATAAAAAATTCATCCGTACTTGTGCATCCAATATTATCAGTTATAGTAACATAATAATATTCGTTCGTAATTGGGGAAACAGTTATATTCTGTGCAACTGAACTTGTACTCCAATTATATGTAAAAGGAGGAAATCCAGACGCAGATATACTTAAATTAGAAGAATCTCCTAAACATAAACTATCATTTGAAATTATTTTGTCAATTATAATCGGTCCATTATTAACAGTTATCATAACTTGAGCCGAAGCTGTAGCTAGTAAATTATCTGTAACCGTTACGGAATAAGTTACGCTATTAAAAATAGGCATATTAATTATTTCTACAGTCTGCCCTGTATTCCAAGAGTAAGTATAAGGTGGTGTCATTCCTATAGGCATAGCATCAAGGTTAACGCTCGCACCACTACACACAGTTTGATCTGGTCCTAAATTTACAATTTGAGAGAAAGACAAGGTGTAACTTAATAAGAAAATTAGCACCAAAGGGATTTTGTAGATTTTTTTCATATAGTTATTTTTTATAAATTTATTACACACCAAACTATTAATAAACAATTTATTAATAGAGCTTTTATTATCACAACAAATCTGTTTCATAATATTAAATTACTATTTTAATCGGTAAAGATAATAATATTATTTTTAATAAAACAAATATCAAATAAAAAAAATTGGAGATAAAGTTGTTTTTTTTTCGATTAAAACTTTTTTTCAATTAAAATTCTTAAGGTTTCTTTTATAGTTTTAAGCAATTCAATTATTTCTGATTTGTTATCAATGTATTTGTTTTTGTCATTATTAATAGCGGTATCTACAACATTACATGAAAATTCTGTATATTTATTTTCCTTTAAATAGTTTTTAGCCCCTTGAATAGTGAAACCTTTCACCTTCAAAAGTTCTTGTATAACAATTAGCTTATCAATTTCTTTTCCTGTAAAAAGCCGATTGCCTTTATTATTTTTTTTTAACTTTAATATGCTCCCAAATTCCTTATCCCAATATCGAATAAGAGAGGTTGAGACATTTAACATTTCAGCTACTTCGCCGATAGAATAATATAATTTAGTATATTTGCTTTCCAAAATGATAATTTTTAAAAACACAAAAATATGAAAAATTTATTACTAATTAGCAATTCAACAAATGTAGGAGAATCTTATTTAGAATATCCAAAATATGAAATGCAAAAATTTCTAAAAAGTTTTAATGTAAAAAAAGCTTTATTTATCCCTTATGCGGGAGTAACAATTACATTTGATGAATACACTGAAAAAGTTAAAAATAGATTTAAAGAAATTGGAATTAATATAGAATCAATACATGATAAAACAAATCCTGTTGATGCAGCAAAAAATGCAGAAGCGATTATTGTTGGAGGTGGAAATACTTTTAATTTATTAAAGCTAATACAAGAAAATGGATTAATAGAAGTAATTAGAGAAAAGGTTGTTAATGGGACTCCTTATATTGGGTGGAGTGCTGGGTCTAATTTAGCTTGTCCAACTATTAGGACTACTAACGACATGCCTATAGTGCAACCTCAGAGCTTTAATGCTTTTAATATTATACCTTTTCAAATAAATCCTCATTATTTAGATGCAAATCCAGATGGTCATGCAGGAGAAACAAGAGAGATGCGAATAGAAGAGTTTATCAAAGCTAATCAAAATATTTTTGTTGCAGGATTAAGAGAAGGATGCATTATAAAAATAATTAATGACACTGAAATATCTTTGATAGGGAATAAAACTTTAAGAATATTTAAATACGGGAAGGCTCCAGAAGAAATAAAGGATAATCTTAAACACCTACTATGTTAACTAAAAATACATACTAATTCCCTTAACAATCTCATTTAAAACTCAGCTTAAATAACACCATAAAATCAAATTTTCTATAATTTGGTAAATTATACTACTTTTGCTAATTAAATAATTAATATTATATGGCAGATAAAATTAACATAATTATAGTTGATGATCATGAGGTGGTTAGGTCTGGTATAAAATTTATTTTAAGTACTAATTTTAACATTCAAAAAATAGAAGAAGCTTCTAACGGAAAAATATTTTTAAAAAAGTTATTAAGTTTTAAACCAGATATTGTTTTAATGGATATCTCTATGCCTGAAATGAATGGAATTGAAGCTACAGAAAAAGCATTAACAAAATATCCAGATTTAAAAATAATAGCATTAAGTATGTTTGATGACGAATATTATTACCAAAATATGATAGATGCTGGAGTAAAAGGATTTGTATTAAAAACAGCTAGTAATAATGAATTAAAACTAGCAATAGAAGAAGTTCTAAATAATAAAACTTATTTTTCACAAGAATTATTAAATATCTTTTTTAAAAAAACCACATCAAACAATGGTTATAACAAAGAAACAGCATATATCACAAAGAGAGAATTGGAAATATTAACTCTACTTTGTGAAGGTTTTACCAATGAAATGATAGCTGAAAAACTTTTCATAAGCCCCAAAACAGTAAAAACACATCGCACTAATTTGCTAAAAAAAACAAAAAGCAATAATACTGTAGGAATGTTTCTATTTGCAATAAAACATAATATTATCAAAATAAAATAGGGATATCTATTATAAAAGAGAATCCCGAATTTGATTTATTGATAAAATCAATCTTAGCGTTCATCATCACTACTCTTTGTTTAATATTAGATAAGCCATTTCCTTTAAGTAATGCTAAATTATAATTTTTTATACCTATGCCATTATCTAAATAAAACACCCTTACACACTTATCTTCGTACTTTTGTATTGAAATTTTAATTTTATCTGCCTGAGCATATTTTATTGTATTATTTATACTTTCTGTAATAATTCTATATATGTTAATTTCTATAAAAGAATTATTTAAACAATCACATTCATAATTATATGAAATTTTGATTTTCCCAATATTATTTACAAGATCTATATAATCTTTCAATGCATTATTTAAACCAGAATAATTAATGCCAATTGGATTCAAATCTTTTACCAAAAGCTTTACAGAATCAATACAGTTGTTAATGCTATTATACATTTTATGAATAATTCCCAATTCATCAATATTTGAATACTTTTCAAGAAAATATTCAATATAAATTTTAGTTGCAGTTAAATTTGGACCTATAGAATCATGTAATTCCATTGCAAATTTTTTTTTCTCATTTTCGGAAATTTTAAAAATATTGTTTCCACATTCTGTTTCTTTTACATATGTATTGTCAGTATTTTCAAATATAAATAGCTCTATATCGAATATAGAAGAATGATTATTTACTCTATTTGATTTAATATTTAAAGTTCTTATTATATTATTTTTATCAACTAGTTTTAATTCACAAAATTTGGTCTCAATTTTTTTTGCTAAATACTGCTTTATGCCAATTTTTATTTTTTTAAAAGATATAGCATCCCAATAAGCTATATCTACTATATTTTTTTCTATTAATAAACTTGTTGTTGATTTAAATAAGTCTTCGACTCCTCCTTTATTTATATATTTTATTTGCCCAACATTATCAATAATAACAAATGCTATTGTTTTAAAATACAATTCTATATTTTTTTCATTCACTATTAGTATTATAAGGTTTCTAAATTAACATTTAGCAATATTTAATAAATTTTTTTAGATTTTTAAGGAGAATGTTGACTTAAATATTTGAATACATTATTTTGCAAAGTTATTCTATAGCATAGTTATATAATAAATAATATGAGAAAAAGATGTCACTAATCATAAATAATATTTCACTAAATAATGTATGCAAAAATTATCATGTAAAATTACAAATAATTGCAAGTATAAAAATTTATAAAAATTAGCAAAGAAACTAACATTTAATAAAAAGAAAAAGAAAAAACACGCTAAACATCTAACAATTTGACTCTTAATAATACAACTATTTTTTGTTACCATAAAAACAAGCATATCATAATGCAGGAAAATACACCTTTTATAGTATAAAAATACACTTTTTGCCTTACAAAACAATTACAAAAATACTCCTATATATGTATTGTTGGTTGTCTTTTAATAATGTACTTTCGCAGAAAAGATAGTAAAAAAATACATGGATAATAAAACCATACTAATTATTGATGATAACAAGACGATATTACTTTATATCGAAGCAATTTTAAAAAACAAAGGATTTAATGTTATATCAAAACTACGAGCTACTGAAGCTTTAATAATAATGGAAAGTTCAAAAATTGACATGATTATTTGTGATGTAATTATGCCCGAATTAACGGGGTTGGAGTTATTTAATATATTAAAAACAAATCAAAAATATTCTAATATTCCTTTTATCCTTATGACTGGTTCGATAAATATGCAAAAAATAAAAGAATTAAAAAAAGAGGGGATACAAACAATAATTCACAAAAGTAATTTAATCAAAGAATTAGTAATAGAAATTAATAATAATTTATTATTAGAACAAAATTGTGAATTATGAAAACATCACAAAACGAGGCGTTATCTTTATTAACATTTAATATTGCCAACTATACTTTTGGAGTAGATGTAGGAAACGTTATTTCAATAATGGAATACCGTAAAATTAATAAGTCATTAGATTTTCCCAAATACATATTAGGTTCTATTAATGTGCGAAATTGTGAAGTTCCTATTTTTGATTTGCCAAAACGATTAAATATAAAAAAAATATCAGAACACAAAAAGAATCAATCAATAATCCTATTTCATACAAAAAATAATTTAGATTATAATATAACAGGGGGAATTGTTGATTCTATTAACGATGTTATTCATCTAAAATATAATTCTAATTTAAATAATTTTCCTGATTTGATATTACAAGAAATAACTTACAATTCTCAAGTTATAAAGATAATAAATACTAAAAAGATATTAGAGCTTAATTTAAAAAAGAATATTCTACTAGAAGAAATGCATTAGTGTATAAAAATAATATTTATAAATGAAAAAAATGAAAAATTATGTTTAACAAAATGAAAATTGGAATTAAGCTATTACTTAGCTTTTTTATTATGGCAACAATCACTGGATTAGTTGGCTTTTTTGGCTATACAGGAATGCAAAGTGTAAAAAAATCATTGGATTATTCTTTTAATAACACATTACCATCTGTTGACGGACTATATAAAATACACGTAGGACGTAATATTGTTATTACAGGAGAAAGAGGTCTGGGAAATAACAGAATGGAAGGACAAATAAGAGAAGCTCAATATAAATATATACAAAGAGGGATAAACAGTATAGAGGAAGGAATAGCAATATTTGAAAAATTAGAACATCCTGAAGAAATAACAAATGTATGGAAAGATTTCAAAGTATCATACAATGAATGGCGCCAGATGATATCTAAAACAATTGATTTATCAAAAGAAAAAGACCAACTAATGCAACAAGGGCATAATAAAGATGATAAAAATATAACAGAAATAGAACAAATTATTTATGATAATACACTAGAAGCAAGAACAACCTTTCTTAAAAATGACGAACAAATAGTAAAAATATTATCTATTAATGAAGATCTTGTAAAAAAAATGCAAAAACAAGCAGAAGTAGATACTTCTAATACAATTATTTTCTTAATCGTGATTATTTTAATTGCTATAATTCTAGCCATTGTTTTAGGTCTAGTATTAGCAGGAAACATAAAAAACATTATTAGGTCCATAATTAATGAAACTAAAATACTTGCAAACGCTGCCGTTAATGGGAAACTTGACACAAGAGGAGATCCTGATGCAATTAATTTTGAATTCAGAGAAATAATTATAGGTATAAACAAGACTTTAGATGCATTAATACGACCTCTTAACGTTGCGGCTGAATATGTTGATAGAATTGCAAAAGGGGATATCCCTCCAAAAATAACCGATGAATATAAAGGCGATTTTAATGAAATCAAAAATAACCTGAATCAATGCATTGAAGGATTAGGAGGTCTTGTTGAATCTTCAAATGTATTAGAGAAAATGGCACAAAATGACTATACAAAAAAAGTTGAAGGTCAATATAGGGGGATATTTGCCAAAACTGCCGAATCAATAAATTATGTTAAAGAACGAGTTGATCATACTATTAATATTATTATTAAGTTATCAAAAGGGGATATGAACGAATATGAAGAGCTTAAAAGGGTAGGTAAACGTTCGGAAAATGATCAATTAATGCCATCAATAATATTATTAATGGATGCATTAAAAGATATAGCAAATAAAGCTAACTTAATTGCAAATGGAGACTTGACTGTTTCCATAGAAAAACGTTCGTCCGACGATTTATTAATGCATTCTCTTAACGAAATGATTTTATCTATTACTCGTATTTTAGAAGAATTCCGAAACGCTGCCGATAATATATCGAATGCCAGTCAACAGATGAGTGCAACATCTCAAGACATGTCTCAAGGAGCAAGTGAACAAGCTAGTTCTGCCGAGGAGGTTTCATCTTCAATGGAACAAATGGCTGCAAATATCCAACAAAATACCGACAATGCTCAACAAACTGAAAAAATTGCTGTTAACTCTGCAGAAGGAATTAATAAAGTGGCTTTAGCAGCAAAAGATACTTTAAATCAAATGAAAGAAATTGCTGAAAAAGTTTCTATTATAGGAGAAATCGCTCGCCAAACAAATATTTTAGCTTTAAATGCTGCTGTTGAAGCAGCCCGTGCAGGTGAACATGGAAAAGGATTTGCCGTTGTTGCTGCCGAAGTTAGAAAACTAGCTGAACGAAGCCAGTCTGCTGCAGTTGAAATAGACTCTTTAACTAAAATAAGTGTGAGATCAACAGAAGAAGCTGGAATGTTAATGAATGCTATAGCCCCTGAAATACAAAAAACAGCGAAACTTGTTCAAGAAATTACAGCAGCAAGCATGGAACAATCATCTGGTGCAGATCAAGTAAATAATGCTCTTCAACAATTAAATAAAGTTACCCAACAAAATGCTGCTGCTTCTGAAGAAATGTCAACTGGAGCAGAAGAATTATCAAGTCAGGCAGAACAATTACTTGAAACTATTTCATTTTTCAAATTAGAACAAAATATAACAAGAAAAACTACAAACAACAATACTAAAAATATAGTTAAGAAGCAAATAGGAGACCTTAATACCAGAAATTTAATAAATCCTAAAACAAAAACTACAAGCGGAGCAATCTTAAATATGGGAAAAGATTTTCTTGATAATGAGTTTGAGCGATTTTAAAAGAAATTAGAGGCACAGGCAGATAATGATTTTTGCCTATTTTATGTAATAATTTATTTTAGGAAACTATACTTTAATATTTTCTTGATAATGAATTTGAACAATTTTAATATAAATTAAAAACATAGGCAGATAATGATTTCTGCCTATTTTTATGTAATAATTTATTATAAAAAAACTACACCGCAATACTACTTTTAAAGTATAAAAATACTCCTTTTAGAGTAATACATCTCTATAAAAATACCCCTATATGAGTATTGCTCTCCATTTTCAAATAGTATACTTTAGCAAAAAAATATTATGGATAAGACAACTATACTTGTTATTGAAAATAACAAAATAATACTTCTTTGTATCGAAACAATTCTAAAAGAAAAAGGTTTTGATGTTATATCAACTCAATGTAGTATAGAGGCATTAAGCATAATAAATAGCACAAATATAAAACTTATCATTTGTAACATGATTACTCCTGAACTATCTGGACAAGAGCTATTTAATATACTAAAAGAAAATTCTAAATATTCAAATATTCCATTCATTATGACTACCGGGTCTATCAATGAGCAAAAAAGAGCACAACCAAAAACAGAAGGAATACTCGCAATAATCCCCAGAAACAATTTAATTAAAGAATTAATAGCAGAACTGCAAAATTTCGAAAAACTAAATAAATAATAAAAAAGGAGGTAAATAATGTCTGAATTAAAAAGTAAAAATACAATTAAATCTTATTTGTCATTTAGTCTTGGCAAAGAGAAATTCGCAGCACATGTTGACAAGGTGCTCAACATTCTTGAAATGCGACCAATAACAAAAGTCCCTCAAGCTCCAGATTATATGAATGGTGTTATTAATCTGCGAGGAAATGTTTTGCCTATTATTGACTTGAGAATAAAGTTTGGTATTGAGGACAAAAGCTTTACTGTTGACACTTGTATAATTGTTCTTAGTGTTAAATTAGATGATGAAGTTATTATGCTCGGGGCATTGGTTGATGAAGTAAACGAAGTTCTCGAACTCAGCGAAAATGATATTGAGCCAGCCCCTTCAATTGGCTCTAAATATAATCCCGAGTTTATTAAAGGAATGCATCGTGTTAACGAAAATTTTATTATGATACTTAACATTGACCATGTATTTGCCACAGATAATATGTTGATAGAAAAAAAACAAGAAGAAAATATAGAAGTAATTAATAATTAATTAAAAAAGGAGAAAAAAATTATGTTTAATAAAATGACAATTAGAACAAAGCTTATTAGTAGCTTTCTTATCGTGGCAATTATTGCTGGTGTAATCGGCACAATTGGTTACAATAGAATTATGTTTCTTAGTGAAAGAGACACCGAACTTTATGAAGTTGTAGCTTTACCACTTGGAACTGTAGCTCAAATTAATGAATATTTTCAAAGAATACGTGTAGAATATAGGGATGTTATCATTAGTGATAATATTGAGTTTAAAAAAGAACAAATTAATTTAATGAATACTAATTTTAATGGCATAGACAGTTGCTTAAAAATATTTGATAAATCAGTTAGAACAGATAATGGAAAAGAAGTATTAGCCAAAACCATTTCTGCAAAAAATAATTTTCAAACAGCAGTAAACAAGTTCAACCAAATGGTTTTATCCTCAGATGTTACTAAAGAAGAACTTATTTCTGAAATTAGGAATGGGGATATGTATAAATACAACAATGAATTTGGAGTTCAATGTGATGAATTATTGTCAAATAAAGTAAATAGGGGAAAAACAATTTCAGATGAAAATACAGTAATGGCAAGTACAGCAGGGAATCTAATGCTTCTCTTCGTTGCAATTGGTGTAATACTTGCAATAATTCTGGGTTTCGTAATGTCATCTAATATAGGAGCAATTATTAAGTCAATAGTTGACGAAACTAATAAACTTGTGAAAGCAGCTATTAATGGAAAGCTTGATGTAAGGGGTAAGCCAGAAGAAATTAACTTTGAATTTAGAGAAATTATTGTTGGTATAAATAAAACTCTTGATGCGGTAATAGGACCATTGAATGTTGCTGCAGAGTACGTAGAGCGTATCGCTAAAGGGGATATTCCTCCAAAAATTACTGATACATACAATGGAGACTTCAATGAAATTAAGAATAATCTTAATATGTGCATTGACGCTGTAAACTTAATGGTTGATGATGCTAAAATTCTTGCTCAAGCTGCTGTTGCAGGACAATTAGCCACACGTGCTGATGCAAGAAAACATCAAGGGGATTTTAGAGCTATTGTGCAAGGTGTAAATGATACCCTTGATGCTGTTATTAACCCATTAAATGTTTCGGCAGAATATGTTGACAGAATTGCTAAAGGGGATATTCCTCCAAAAATTACTGATAATTATAATGGAGACTTCAATGAGATTAAGAATAATCTTAATATGTGTATTGATGCAATAAACCTTCTTATAATAGATGCGAATGTATTGTCTAAAGCAGCTGTTGCGGGGCAATTATCTACACGTGCTGACGCAACTAAACATCAAGGGGATTTCCGCAAAATAGTACAAGGAGTAAATGACACTCTTGATGCTGTTATTAACCCATTAAATGTTTCGGCAGAATATGTGGACCGTATTTCTAAAGGGGATATTCCTCCAAAAATTACTGATAATTATAATGGAGACTTCAATGAAATTAAGAACAACCTTAATATGTGTATTGATGCAATAAATGCACTTGTTGTAGATATCAACATTCTTACCGACGAAGCCGTTGAAGGTCGTCTTGATACACGTGCTGATGCAGCAAAACATCAAGGGGATTTCAAAAAAATTATTAGAGGAATTAATGACACACTTGATGCTATATTAATTCCAATTGGAGAAGGAAATAGAGTTTTAACATTAATCAGGGGAGGAAATTTACGAGAAGAAGTTACAATAACATGTAAAGGGGACCATGAAAAAATGAAAAACTCTATTAATGGCGTTCATGCTTGGTTAAAAGAATTAATTGCTTATGTTACTAAAATAGCTAATGGTGATTTAACAGCAAACATGACAAAAGCTTCAAATGACGACCAAATTCATGAATGGTTAGTTATATTAAAAAATAACATCAATGCATTAGTATTAGATGCTAAAATGCTAGCAACGTCAGCTGTTGCAGGACAATTAGCCACACGTGCTGACGCAACTAAACATCAAGGAGATTTTAGAGCTATCATACAAGGTGTAAACGATACCCTTGATGCTGTTATTGGCCCATTAAATGTTGCGGCTGAATATGTTGACAGAATAAGTAAGGGAGATATGCCAGAAATTATTATAGACAATTATAATGGGGATTTCAATTTAATCAAAAATAATTTAAATGTTCTAATTAACGCTTTAAATGAAATTACAGATAAAGCAAAACTTGTGGCAAATGGAGATCTAACTATTAGCTTAGAAAAACGTTCTGTTAATGACGAATTGATGCAATCTCTTACAGAAATGGTTAAGTCAACAGCAAAAATTATTGAAGACTTCAAAACAGCTGCAAATAATATCTCGAACGCTAGTCAACAGATGAGCGCAACATCTCAAGACATGTCTCAAGGAGCAACAGAACAAGCTAGCTCTGCTGAGGAAGTTTCTTCTTCTATGGAGCAAATGTCTTCTAATATTCAGCAAAATACTGAAAATGCTCAACAAACTGAAAAAATTGCTGTTAACTCTGCAGAAGGAATTAATAAAGTTGCTGCAGCTTCTAATGAAACGTTAGAAAAGATGCGTGACATTGCAGAGAAAGTTTCTATCATAGGAGAAATTGCTCGTCAAACAAATATTTTGGCATTAAATGCAGCTGTTGAAGCGGCTCGTGCAGGTGAGCATGGAAAAGGATTTGCTGTTGTTGCTGCGGAAGTTAGGAAACTTGCAGAAAGAAGCCAATCTTCTGCTGTAGAAATTGATGCTTTAACGAAAGTTAGTGTAAAAACTACAGAAGAAGCAGTAAAAATGATGAATGCTATTGCCCCTGAAATTCAAAAAACAGCAAAACTTGTTCAGGAAATTACAGCCGCAAGTATAGAGCAAACATCTGGAGCCGAACAGGTAAACAATGCTCTTCAACAATTGAATAAAGTTACTCAGCAAAATGCAGCAGCTTCTGAAGAAATGGCAACAGGTTCAGAAGAATTATCTGGACAAGCAGATCAATTACTCGAAACCATTTCATTTTTCAAACTAGAAAACAATATAGCAAATAAAATGGTTTTTCAAAAACCAAAAAATATAGTATCAAAACAAATAAGTGGAATTAATGTTAGAAACTTAAATAATCTGAAAAATCCTAAAACAAAAACTACAAACGGAGCAATCTTAAATATGGGAAAAGATTTTATTGATAATGAATTTGAACGATTCTAATATACTAGATTCGAGTATAGATATATAGTTATTAATATCTATACTCGAACTTGAATTCCTACATTTTTTTTAATCCTATTTATAAATAGTGTATTTTTGTAAATGCATTTATAAAAATACACTATTTTATTATGGTCCATACAAGCAATTGCATGATATGCGGGGGGGAATTAAAATATAGTTCTCTACATGAAGAGAAAGAATGCTACTATTGCAAAGATAAATTGCAAGCAAATGCTGAGTGTGTTAATGGGCATTATGTTTGTGACAAGTGTCATTCTGCAACAGCTAATAGTATTATTAAAAGATACTGTCTAGGCACAGATATAACTAATCCCCTTATTATGGTAAATGAAATAATGAATCATCCATCAATAAACATGCATGGTCCAGAACATCATTTTCTAATTCCTGCTGTTCTGATTACGGCTTATTATAATGCCACTAATCAACAAGAATTGATTAAAGAGAAATTAGAAGAGGTAGAAAAACGTGCAGAGAAAATACTAGGAGGATTCTGTGGATTTTATGGAGCATGCGGGGCTGGAATTGGAGCAGGAATTGCTGTTAGCATTATAACTAATGCAACCCCATTAACTTCTGATAGTTGGCGTTTATCAAATCTTATTACATCTAAGACACTTAATAATATAGCAGAAGCTGGAGGACCTCGATGCTGTAAAAGAACTACTTATATTTCATTAATTAAGTCAGTTGAATTTATAGAATCTAATTTTAATGTCATTTTAGGAAAATCTAAAGACATTATCTGCTCGCATAATAAAAGGAATAAGGAATGTATAGGTAACAAATGTAATTTCTTTATTAGAAAAAAAGGCTTATGATTAAATTTATTTACATAGGAATAGGAGGAGCTATCGGTTCAATGTTAAGATATTATTTTTCTATTTCTATTGATAATCATTTAAAAAGTGTTTTCCCTTTTGGAATCTTATTTGTTAATCTGCTCGGGGCTTTTTTGATAGGATTTTTATGGGGTATTTCACAAAAACATCAATTATCGGATAACAATAAGCTATTTTTATTTACTGGATTACTTGGTGGTTTTACAACATTTTCCACATTTGCCTTAGATAACATAAAACTTATGCAAATGGGAAAAGAGGAATTTCTATTTCACAACATAATTTTAAGCAATTTACTTGCATTAGTTTTTGTTTATATAGGATTTTATATCGCTAGATTCTTCAACAAGTAAGAATTACAAAATCTCATTGTATTTTTATTATCTTCTTTGTCACAAAAAAAGATGCTCCTGAAATATTCAATATATATATCCCTTGCTTTAGAAAGCTAAGGTCTATTGGTTGCGCATCAAAATTGTCTATTGTTTTATTATATAATAAACTTCCCGTAATTGATTTTATTTCTAAAGATACTTTATTTTTTTGCAAATACTCGTCAAAAGTTAGATTTATATGATTATAAAAAGGATTAGGGTATATACTTAAAGTGTTATTATTTTCGGTAATTTTTTGTTTACCCTCACCAAGTAATTTTCTTTCTATGTTAACAGTTGAATCTTTATAGCAATTTAAATTTAGATAATATTTATTAATAGAGTCGATTTCTATAATAACATTATAATTACCTTCGGTTAGCTGAATGCAATAATTAGGATTTGAATCATTAGTATATGTTTTAAAAACTACATCGTCTTGGTAAAGCATAATTTTATAATTCAAAGGATTATCATTTATACTATCAATAATATTAAAACAAACGTTTCCCGTATTTAAAGGTATTAATTGAATATTTTGGTTAAGCAAGTCATTGTCTGTAACAATAAACTCTACATCTTTACTTAAATAGCCATCCTTTGAAATGGTAGCCTGATATTGTCCCTCTTCAATTAATTTATGGTAATAGCCAGAAGAAGAATCTGAATATATAAATGAATTTAATACTTCATTATCCCTGTTTTTAATAAAAAATTTCGCATGCAAAGGTTTATTGGTTAAACTATCAGTTATAAGACCATTTGCTCCATAAAGAGCTTCAGCAAAATAATTAATCAGCGAATGATAATTATGCAGCCATAACTGATCTAAATCACTCTCTGGAGTAATAAATGCATTATCAACTTCTATTGTTACTTCCTTTGTATTACAAAAAATATTTAGATAATCCTGTCGTCCTCCATACACAGAATACCATGCATATCCATTTGTAATTCCATTGTTATAAGCAGTCATGTAGGTATTATTTGAATAGACATGTGCAGTGTCAGCATATTTTCTACAAATATTTACAAAATAGTTATTATCTGCATGCAATTCTGCCAAGCAATCATAAGGGTAGTTTAAAACTTCAGTTCCTGAGTGAAAATTAGCAGATAATATAAAATTATGCTGTTTAAAGAAACTAATAAACTCTTTTGTTTCTTTTTGTTGTTCTTCTCCATCTGGATTATTTCCCAAAACATAATCAGGGAAGTTCCTATTAATGTCTACGCCATTTGCATTAAAGCGAGTCCCTCCGTAAATACTATTATCGCTTAATGCGTACATTCCATCTGGATTAGCCAATGGATTTATCCATATTTGGGTATTATCAATTAAAGTTCTGATAAAATTATCGCTTTGATAGTTTGAAAGAAGGTAATCACTCAAACGAAGCATTAAGACATATGACCCTGGTTCATTCCCATGAATTGCAGCTGAATACATTAATTCTGGTTCGGCTTCATGTTTCGACACATTGTCTGATATTTTAAGAAATAAAAGCTTTTTACCATTAACGCTTTGACCTATTTCATATACCTTACATAAATTAGGGAATTTATCCTGCAATGAATACATAAACTGGACATACTGACTGTATGAAGGATAGCTACCAAAATCTAAATTTTCTTTTTTTTTTAACTTTGTTTCAGTTGGGTTACTCTTGTCATAAGGAATAACGATGTAATCATTAAGATACTTTCCTAGTTTTTCAAACCCCTTTTTATTTGCAAAGAAAAAAACAGTATCATTTTTTATATTGCTAATAGAAACTATCTTTGATAATTCATTAATCTTTTCCTTATCATCCAATTTAATTTTTAAATAAACCTCTCCTCTTTTGTCTAATTCCTTTTTTGCAACACTATAATTTCCTTCCTGACAATAAATATTATTAAATATTAATGTTATCAATAATATGCTAATTATTTTTTTCAACATTTATTATTTCCTTTTTTAACTAAAAAATTTATACAACAAATATACATTATTTTTTTCAAATAACAGTAAAACCATAATTAAACTAAATGCTCTGTTTTTCCAATTTCATTTTTAATATGAAGAACCCTTTGAGGAAATGGTATTTGTATGTTATTTTCATTAAACAATTTGAATATTCTAACTCTTATTTCACTTTTTATATTTTCCACTCTAAAAACATCGTCTGACCAAAAGAAAACAGAAAAATTCAAGGAAGAATCAGCATAATCTGTAAAACGAACAAATGGCACTGGCTCTAAAAGAATTCCTTTTTGTTTTTCTACAGCTTGTTTTAATATTTTCATGACAAGTGATACATCTGACGAATAATCAACCCCAACGGACACCTCAAATCTAGATGCAACTTCATTATGAGTCCAGTTTATTAATTGGTTTTTTGTTAAATCTGAATTTGGTAAAATAATATATTTATCATCCCTTGTTAACACCGTTGTTGTGCGTAAATTAATTTGCAATACCTTACCCACTAATCCATTTATATCAATTACATCATTTACCTTTACTGAAGAATCAAACAATATGATAATCCCTGAAGTAAAATCACTAAAAAGAGTTTGCAAGCCTAACCCAATACCTACTAATAAAGCAGCAGAACCAGCAAGCAATACTGACAAGTTAAACCCAAGTATTTGCAATCCTATTAATGCTGCAAAAATTAAAATAAAATATCTAGCCAAATTATATATTGCGTATTTTTTTGCAATATCAAATTTATCTGTTTTATATATTACTTTCTTTATTAATCTAAGTAATAAATTAATAAAAAAACCAAACAATAGAAATAGTAGAAAGGTGGAAATTTTAAATGTGTCATTTCCTAAATGAAAAACGATGGTTTTATATAAATCGTTCATTGTTAACTAATATTTTATTTATGCCTACAAATATAACATTATTTATTCTTAATGATTACTTACACATTAATTCTATTTCCTCCCCAATTGATTTTGTTATTTTGTAAATTCAATATTGCAAAACATAGTTTGTATCACAGAAATAGTTATTTTTGAAAAATCAAATAATCTGCATTATAAAAACCCTATGAATATCTTAAATAATATAAATTCTTTGTTTAAAATATTAGACAAGGAACGTTATTTCATTGTTTTTCTGTTTCTAATATTATTGTTTGCCAATATGTTTTTTGTAGATATTCTTCCTAGTGCAAACACTAATTCAAGAGCAATACCGATGGTATCTTTTTATAAATACCAAACATTACAAATGGATAGTTTTGCAAAAGTTCCTGGTTTTCTTGATTACGCATTAATAAATAATCATTATTACACAGACAAACCACCATTGCCAATGTTTGCTAGTTTACCTTTCTATTATATTATAAAAAAAACGGGCATAATCAATGAAACAATTACATCAGACAACCCAGGCTGGTTTGCCTATTGGCTAGGAGGATTTTTAACTGGAGCAATACCGTTTGTATTAATAATTACTATTATTTATTCTAAATTAAGAGCACTAGGGTTTGTAAGAAACATCGTTATTATGAGTGTATTTCCATTAATTGGCTCGTTTATTTTTGTTTTTGCACAAAGCTTTTACTCGCATATTTTTGCTGCATTGCTCATGCTTCTATCTTATATTTATTTAAAAGAAAAGCGTTTTGCTTTATTTGGCTTATTTGCCGGATTGGCATTTCTGTGTGAGTTTCAATTAATTATTTTAATAGGATTATGGTTTGCTATTTTGCTTTATAATGAACGAAAACTAAAACCAGTATTATATGCAACTTTAAGCATATCCCCTTCAATAATTTTCATCTTAATTTATAATTATATATACACTGGCTCCCCTTTTGACATGCTAAGCAAATACGTTTGCAACACTTTCAAAGAAATGCACAGCTACTATGGATTTCGTTTGCCTTCTTTAAAATCTCTTTGGGGCTTAACATTTAGTCCTTATAGGGGCATGTTTATCTATATGCCTATACTCTTCGTTTACTTATATTATTTTATAAAAAATGACTTACAGATTATCCTTTCAAAGAAAATATTTAGCAATTATATAGTACTCCCTTTTGTAATATATCTATTGTACATTTCTTCTTACTTCTACTGGCACGCAGGAGCAACATTTGGACCTCGTTATTTTATGGCAATATTGATTATTCTAAATTATGCAAGCCTTGTTAGATATTACCAATATTTAAAGAACAATATGTTCTTTTATCTATTTGCTTCTATAGGAATAATTATTTCATTCATTGGAAAGATAACAACAAGAATGTCTCTCAACGAAAACATTGCAAATCCTATAATTGATAAAGTATTTCCAATGTTTACTAAGCAACAATTTCATCCATTCAACATCTTTACCCAATTAGCAGGGATTAGCCCAATTATATCATATATAACATGGATTGTCAGCTTTGTCATTGTTATTTTATTCGTTAATCAATTAAAAAATAAAAGCAACTTAAAAAATTAAATTGCTTTTATGTATTATTGATTAATATCTTTTTCTAGGGGGTCTGCTGCCACCACTACTACTTCTGTCAGGAGATCCTCCTCTACTGCTACCACCTGAATCTGGCTTGCGGTTATCACTGCCATATCTTTTGTTTCCTGAAGAGTTTTTGTCATCTCTATCTCTTCTGAAAGAAGAATTTCCATCACTTCTATTTCCGCCGCCACTATATCCGCCGCCGCCACGTTGGTCTCTATCTCTATCACCATATCCACCACTTCGACCACCACCACTACGTTGGTCTCTATCATATCCACCTCTACCGCCTCCACTTCGACCACCGCCACTGCTTCGGCCTCCACTTCTACTACCACCTCTGCCACCACTTGGCTTTTCGCTTTTTTCTAATATTATTCTTCTACCATTCAATTCAATATCTCTAAAGGCTTCCAATAATGATGCTGTGTATTTTGAATCTGTACTAAAAAATGAAAAAGAGTCTTTCATTTCAAAATTGCGAATATCTCTATCATCAATATCTCCAATTTTAGCAATATATTTGCATAACTTCACGAGATTCATTCCATCTTTATTTCCAAGATTTATAAAGAATCTATCTCTGTTATGTTCATTATCATCTTTGCTAAACTGTACGTCAAGTGAAATTTTATCTGCATCCCTGTAATAATCTAAAAATCTATTAAACTCAACTGATACAATTTTTTTGATTAATTCCTCTTTTGGAACATCTTTTAGTTTTTCCATAATATTAGGAATAAACTTTAAAATATCCTCTTCATTAATATTAATATTTAAAATCCTATCTATAAGGAAAAACAATTGTTTTTCACAAATATCATTTGAGTTTGGAATATTCGCTTGTGTAACTTTCTTTTTTATTTGTCTTTCTATCTGTTTAACTTTCCCTGTTTCTTTAAGATTAGTTATTGAGATACAAATACCTGATTTCCCCGCTCTAGCAGTTCTTCCACTTCTATGTGTATAAACATCCAATTCCATTGGTAAACCATAATTGATAACATGAGTAATATCATCAACATCAATACCTCTTGCAGCAACATCAGTAGCTACTAATATTTGGATATTTCTATTTCTGAATTTTTTCATAACATAGTCTCTTTGTGATTGAGATAAATCTCCATGCAAAGAGTCTGCACTATAACCATCTTTTATAAGATTATCTGAAACTTCTTGTGTTTCTGTTTTTGTTCTACAGAAAACTATTGAATATATATCTGGATAAAAATCCACTATTCTTTTTAGAGCTAAATATTTATCTTTTGCTTGGACAACATAATAAAAATGCTCCACATTGTCTGCTCCTGAATTTTTAACTCCAGCAGTAACCTCCATTGGGTTATTCATGTACTCTTTTGTTACATAAAGTATTTCCGAAGGCATTGTAGCAGAAAAAAGATATGTATTTTTAGTATCTGGAGTTTCTAGCAATATATCTTTTATATCATCTATAAATCCCATACTAAGCATTTCATCTGCTTCGTCTAATACAACTTTATCAATTTTTGATAAATCTATTTTTTTGCGTTTAATAATGTCTAATAATCGGCCTGGTGTAGCAACAACTATTTGCGCACCATCTCTTATTTCGTTCATTTGGTTAACGATATTTGCACCGCCATAAACAGCACAAACCTTTACGTTTTTCATAAAACGTGCGAAATCTACAATATCATTTTTAATTTGCACACATAATTCCCTTGTTGGACATACAATAAGGGTTTGAACATGTCGCTTAGAAAAATCTCCAAGTTGTAATATTGGCAGGCCATAAGCTGCCGTTTTTCCTGTTCCTGTTTGCGCTAACGCAATTAAATCTCTGCTGTTATTTAATATAAGTGGTATCGCTTTTTCCTGTATTGGCATACAATTTTCAAATCCTAACTCGGTAATTGCTTTCAGCAATTGTTCATTCAATCCTAATTCTTCAAACTTCATAAAATCTTTTTAAAATCATTCAATATTAATTTTTTGCAAAGGTACAATGAATAATTAACTAATAAAAATAAATTATTCTGTAAAATAATTCATAACTAGGCTTTTCTATAAATTTCTATTTGTGTTATTAAACGGTTTATTGACACTAGAGGGTATAAAAAAAACCTTGACAGTAATTTTACTAACTGTCAAGGTTTTTTTTATGCTAAATGAAATTGATAAATAATCAAAAGATTATTACATCATTCCGTCCATTCCTCCACCCATTGGAGGCATTTTTGGAGAGTCTTTTTCTTTTACTTCAACTATTAAGCATTCTGTTGTTAACAACATACCTGCGATAGATGCAGCATTTTCTAGAGCTACTCTTGTTACTTTTGTTGGATCAATAACGCCTGCTTCTAATAAGTTTTCATAAACTTCAGATCTTGCATTAAATCCATAATCGTCTTTTCCTTCTTTTACTTTTTGAACAACGATTGAACCTTCTAATCCTGAGTTTGCAACTATTTGTCTTAATGGTTCTTCTAATGCTCTTCTTATTATGTTTACACCAGTTTCTTCGTCTTGGTTGTCAACTTTAAGATCTGCAATTGATTGTATTGCTCTGATATAAGCAACACCACCTCCAGGAACGATTCCTTCTTCTACTGCTGCTCTTGTTGCATGTAATGCATCATCAACACGGTCTTTCTTTTCTTTCATTTCTACTTCAGAAGCTGCACCAATATAAAGTACTGCAACGCCACCAGCTAATTTAGCTAATCTTTCTTGAAGTTTTTCTTTATCATAATCAGATGTAGTAGTTTCTATTTGAGCTTTAATTTGTCCAACTCTTGCTTTAATTCCATCTTTTTCACCTTTTCCGTTGATAATAGTAGTATTATCTTTGTCAACGATTATTTTTTCACATTTACCTAAATAAGATAAATCTGCATTTTCTAATTTGAATCCTTGTTCTTCTGAAATTAAAACACCACCTGTAAGTATAGCTAAATCTTCTAGCATAGCTTTTCTTCTATCACCAAATCCAGGAGCTTTAACAGCAACAACTCTTAAACCACCTCTTAATCTGTTAACTACTAAAGTAGCTAAAGCTTCGCTTTCGATATCTTCAGCAATTATTAATAAAGGTTGTCCTGTTTGAACAGCTTTTTCCAAAATAGGTAATAAATCTTTCATTGAAGATATTTTCTTGTCATATATAAGAATTAAAGGATTCTCATATTCAACTTCCATTTTATCTCCATTTGTAACAAAATAAGGAGATATGTAACCTCTGTCAAATTGCATACCTTCTACAATTTCAACAGTAGTTTCAATTCCTTTTGCTTCTTCAACAGTAATAACACCTTCTTTTTTTACTTTTTCCATTGCTAAAGCAATAAGTTTTCCAATAGTGCTGTCATTGTTAGCAGATATAGTAGCAACTTGTTCTATTTTGTCATAATTGTCACCAACAGTTTTTGATTGTTTCTTTATATTTTCTATAACAGCGATAACTGCTTTATCAATACCTCTTTTTAAATCCATTGGATTAGCTCCAGCTGTAACGTTTTTTAGTCCAGCAGTAATAATTGCTTGAGCTAAAACAGTAGCTGTAGTTGTTCCGTCACCAGCAATGTCATTAGTTTTTGAGGCAACTTCTTTCAATAATTGAGCGCCAAGATTTTCTTGTGCATTTTCCAATTCTATTTCTCTTGCAACAGTAACACCGTCTTTAGTAATAGCTGGTGAACCATATTTTTTTTCAATAATAACATTACGACCTTTAGGTCCAAGTGTTATTTTCACTGCATTTGCTAATGCATCAACTCCTCTTTTAAGTTGTTCGCGAGCTTCTATATTAAATTTTACTTCCTTAGCTGCCATAGTATATATGATTTTTTAATTGTTAAATAATATTTTTGATTATATAATTGCGAATATATCAGATTCTTTCATTATTAAATAATCTGAACCTTCAACATTAATTTCTGTTCCAGCATATTTACCATAAAGAACGATATCTCCTTCTTTTACGGTCATAGGCTCATCTTTTTTGCCATAGCCAACAGCAATAACGATACCTCTCATAGGTTTTTCTTTTGCAGTATCTGGAATAATTATTCCTGATGCAGTTTTTTCTTCAGCTAAAGCTGGCTCAATAATGACTCTATCAGCCAAAGGCTTAATATTTAATTTTCCCATAATAACAATAATATTTTAAAAGTTAAACAATTTTTTTTTAAATTTATTAATTGAAAACTTCATTCACATAATTTATGCCAAAGCTATAATTTGACATTTTTTCAGTTTAAGGCATTATTTTGTATGAATAAAAAAGCACTAAATGACAATTTGGCATAGACAAAAAAAACATTAACGCAAACTTTGCTTAAAACACCGCTCATTATATCACATTTTAATGTCTTTTTATTATCAAATTTATAAAATAAATTTATAAAAAAGCTTTTCTTATTAAATTTTTATCTAAATTTGCTGAACAAATCAAGCCAAACATATATTTTGCGTATTTAAATTTTAGATGAAGAATATAAAGACTAAGCTCAAGCGTGATAACCATGTATCAATTGGGTTTACAAGTGCCGAGTTACAATTTATAAATGAATATTGTAAATTGAATATGATTACAAGAAGTAAATTTATAAGAAAAGTTACTATTGAATCAATTAATAAAGAACGTTTAAATATAAGCAATGAATGATGATATTCGTAAATTGGAATGCTTAGATTTGATAGATACCAATTCTATTGAAAGCATTATTGTTTTAACAAACAATAATACTGATCTTTTTGACAATATTTTAAAATCTTTTATTGAAGATGTTGTTGAACTTATTGCAACCGCAGAAAAAGCATCTAAAGAAAATAATTTCTTAGACATTAAATATTCAATACACTCAATTAAAGGACTAGCATCAACATTAGGAACTAAAAGAGTTGCCGAAATTGCAAAATTAATTGACAGTAAAATCAAAGAAGGACTACTTGAAGAAAGCAAAGAATACATTCCTAATTTAGCCGAATCTATTAAATTAACAATAAAAGAGCTAAATAAAAAATAAAAAATAATCCAAATTTTTCCACCCGCTAATGCAGGTGGTTCTACAGTAATGTCATCCCTCCGGGATTTGAAATGTGAGTGTGTTGTTGTTATCAAAAAAAAGTTCTAATGACTAATTTGGGTTAATAGCTCCGAAGGAGCGATACTATAATAACCACCTGCAAAGCGGGTGGAAAACATATATCTATCTAATCCAAACCCTGATTGGGTGAAACACTAAACCTTTTTCATTATATTAATAAATCGTGTAGTAGAAATGTATCTATCTGCTAAAATTTTCCCATCTTTAATAAGATTAAAAACCGAATAAATTGCTGGTGCAGACTGAGCTTCTTTTGAAGTTTTAAGTTCCTTAAATGAAACTGATATTTTTTCTTTTTCAAGGATTGGTTTAACCTCTTCAACAAATCTAGCTACCCAAGGGCATTGCTTTGAATATATAATATGCCAGCCTTTATATTTTTGTAGAGATTCCTTATTAATATTAAAACTAATTTTAGGTCTCTCTTTTTTGAAGCTTATAGCTAGAAGTTGAAATTTGTCTCTTTCCTCTAATAGTTCAAACTCATTTTTAACAAATAAATCCCTTTTTGCCATAAAAGAGTCATCGCTTGTGATTACAGCAACACCTTTAAGATTTTGTTTTTGAGCATCCTTAACAGCCTCGTTAACAAGGATTGACCCAAAACCTTTTTCTTTGTTTTTATTAGGGTTTACCCAAAGACAATGAATAAACATATAATCTTTTGCATTTACTCCCCGCCAAGCAAATTCACCAGGCACATATTCAATGAAACCTGCTATTTTTTTCCCTTCTGAAAGTTGCAATAACTTTATCTTCATTCCTTCTTGAAACCTAAGTTTAAGCCATTCTATTTTTATATTATAAAACTCATTCTTCGGATTAATAAAGCAAATGACTTGTGGATAATCCGATATATTATTTTCGTTAATTTCTATAATCTGGAACATCTTTATTTTAAATTAAATTCTTTTTACTTGCATTATTGCTTCTTAAACCACAACATCGGGATTAAATTTAATGATGTTGAGAATTGATAAAATTATTCAAATCATCAATCGACGACTCAAACTGAAAAGCATCATTAACCTTATAATAATTACCTATATCGTGTGTTCTGCCATAAGCAAATTTTGCAAAGTCCAATCTTGTTTCTTCAAAACTAAAAAGCAACATTATTTCCTTTACCTGACTTGATAATAAGCAATTAGTATTAAAAATCTGCTTAGCAATATTCAATTTGCTATCTTCAAAACTTTTAGAATCTATACTATTTTTTGCAGAAGCAAAATCATCTTGGCTCATAGGCCATGCGCAACCAATAGGGCCATTATAGCCTTGCATAATATAATGTTCTGGAGCTGGTTTTTTATGATTATCATTATGGTTGTTATTGTCCATATGGTTATTGTGATTATTTCCCATATGGTTGTTATTGTTAGCATCATCTTTAATATTTACATTTACGTTAATGCCTATTTCTTCTGTCTTAACTGACATGTTCATTGAAGACCCATTATTTTGGCTTGGATGATTTTGAGGAGCAGGTTGATTTACAACAGGAGGTTGTCCGTAATGAACCACGTAAACGTTTTGAGGAGGAATAAAGCCTTGTTGCACAGGTATAGAAGAAAAATAATTCAATTTCATTTTTGTATTATTATTTTTATCTCTTTTGATTTTATAAGTAACGTCGGCATAAGTTCCGTTTGCATCAGTAATCATTAAACTATTTTTTGAGATATCGGTCAACTCTTTATTTTCAAAATGTATTTTTGCATTATAGTAAGGTTGATTTAAATCTTCAACCCTTAAATTTGTTTGTGGGATATTATTTATCACTTCTCCGTTTAATATAAGGGTAAACTTATCTCCATCTTCTGAAAAAATAGTTAAATGTCCAACTGGACTATTTTGAGAATATGCAATTGATGTAATCAATAAAAGTGCATAAAGAATATTTTTTTTAATCATAACTTTTTATGTTTTTTGTTGTTATTAACACTCATTTAATTAACAGCAAATATATAATTTATTTAAACTCAATTTTAAAATAGAATCCATTTTTATTTTGAATATAATCCATTTTATATTCAAACATCAAAGAGGTATTTTATTCCTATCTTTTCATGGCGTACAAAAGAACAAGGTGTTTTATTCAAGCAATCAAAATCCCGTAGGGATGGCATTATTATAGCAATATAAACACAACTAAAAATGTAAAATCCCGTAGGGATGACATTATTATAGCAATATAAAAACAAAAAAATATATAAAAATCCCGTAGGGATGGCATTATGATACCTATACAAACATAAAAAAATGTAAAAATCCCGTAGGGATGGCATTATGATAGCAATATAAACACAACTAAAAATGTAAAAATCCCGTAGGGATGACATTATTATAGCAATATA
>Ga0209417_1002594_pt1 | contig 26985 bp, 26 predicted proteins | sample RifGroF2_FD_184002 | JGI IMG/M metagenome (GOLD analysis project Ga0209417, IMG submission 184002) | Groundwater microbial communities from Rifle, Colorado, USA - Groundwater F2 (SPAdes) (version 2) | ecosystem: Environmental > Aquatic > Deep subsurface > Groundwater | place: Rifle, Colorado... | reverse complement strand
TTTGGGGAAAATTCCTACGCGTTACTAACCCGTTTGCCGTGGGCCTAAACCCACTCGACTTGCATGCCTTATCCACGCCGCCAGCGTTCATCCTGAGCCAGGATCAAACTCTCAATAAGAAAAGTTTCGAAAAACTTTTCATAAAACTCACCAAATGAATTACCTTACGATAATTCAGGTAAAAATTAAAAAGATTTTTAAATCCGTTTAAAGCTCTCTCTGAACATTAGCAATTGTTTTAAAAAAAACAATTAAAAATTTTAAATATAGGGAACCACAAAAAATTGTGATTATTTGAATAATAAATTCCATTCGAAAGAAATTTATTATTACAGTTCTTATACTACATAATTATCTATTCTATTCAATTGTCAAAGTTCAGGCATTGCTTGTTTTTTACAAACAAACAAAAACGCATTTCCGAAAGTAAAAATTTTATTTCAGAAACGCATATTTATTCACCCGTATTTTCAAGTAGAAATTGCTTTTCTCGATTGCTTACCCATATTAGCAAGATAACATTTTCTTGTCAAGTCTTTTTATAAACTAAAAGCTAGACTTCAGAAATGAGCCTCATTTTAATCAAAATAAGTCAATAAATACCCTATATTTTGAGGTATTTTCTGATAGATATCATACTACTAATCAGCCCAATAAATAAACCGGCAAACAGTACAATTAAACTAATTTTCCATAAGTTACTCAAATAAAAACCTACCATTTCATTTTTAGCCATCACTCCTTGAGCAACCGGAATTCCGCCATAGGCAACCGCCGCAATGAAAAATATAGCGATGAGTGCTGCAAAAAATCCATAAAACATTCCTTCAAAAATTGATGGTATTTTTATATAAAGATTGGAAGCTCCCACAAGTCTCATAATATCAAATTCTTTCTTCCTCGCATAAAGGCTGATGCGAATAGCGCTAAAAGTAACCAAAATTGCAATTGAAATAAAAACCAATCCTGCCGTCAATCCAATTTTTTGCATTACAGAAATGATATTTCCCAATCTAGCAATCACCGATTTATTTTTTCCATAATTAATTCTGTCAATTTCATTCTGATAAGTATTCTCCATATATTGAGCCAACTGCTCATATTGTGTCTGACTCTTAGCTGTTAGAACCAGGGAGGAAAAAAGAGGATTCCCACCTATTTCGCGAAGGGCATCTGAAATGGTTTCATTGTTCTCATTATTTTTGGAAAATTTTTCCAGAGCAACTTCTTTATTCACATATTCCACCGAAGATAATTCCGGCCGTTGCTCAATATCTTTTTTTATCTCATCAATTCTCTCTTCTGTTACACTGCTTTTAAAATAAACACTAATATTCACATTTTTTTCGATGTTTTCAATCAGCTCTTTGGCACTCATCCCGATAAATAGAGTAGTTCCAATTATAAACAAAGACAGCGCCAAAACACCAACTGTGGCTACCGTTAGCCAGGTATTGCGCTTAAAGCTTACCCAACCATATTTAATCGCTCTTTTTAATTTTAAAAATTTCATAATTTATTTTTTCCATTTCCCTCTCCCCCTCCCTGAGGGGGAGAATTAAAGAGGGGGTGGAGAATCGTAATTTATTTATTTGCAGTGTAATTTTATATCTACAATATTTTCAGTAAAATAGAATTTAAATTCGTGGGAGTTTCTAGATTAAATATTTCCCTGGATTTTGATCACTTACAATTTTACCTGCTTCCAAGGTAATTACCCTTCGCTTGGCCATATTTACAATATCATTATCATGCGTCGCCAAAATCACCGTCGTTCCCATGCTATTGATTTTCAATAACAATTTCATTATTTCCATGCTCGATGCCGGATCAAGATTTCCCGTTGGTTCATCAGCGATAATTACATCTGGACGGTTAATCAAAGCTCGCGCCAAAGAAACTCTCTGTTGCTCGCCTCCGCTTAATTGCTGAGGATATTTACTGCCCTTTTCCAACAAGCCAAACACTGCCAAAATTTGAGGGACTGTTTTATTAATTTCTTCATCAGTCTTGCCAATAACTTCGGCGGCGTAAGCTACATTTTCAAAAACTGTCTTATGGGACAAAAGTTTAAAATCTTGAAAAACTGTCCCAAAATTCCTACGATAAAACGGTAACAATTTTCCTCTGATTTCATCCGTGCTTCTCTCTCCATAGCAAACTCGACCCTCATCCGGAAATCCTTCTGCATAAATCATTTTAACCAAAGTAGTTTTCCCCGCTCCGCTTCTTCCTACGATTGAAACGAATTCCCCTGACTTTATGACCAAAGAAATTCCTCGCAAAGCGGAGAATTTATTTTGATAACTTTTTTTGACGTTTTCAAATTTGATAATAGGCATATCTGTATTTTAAAGGTTTTAATATTTATTTTAATTTTAACGTTTCACCCGGGGGATTGAGAGGGGGTGAACAATAATAATCCACTCTCCGTACTTTATATAATATAACATAATATTATCTAATCTCAAATATCAAATTCCCAATATCAAATAAATTCCTAAATATTAAACTTAACACAAAAAAAATCGCGTCTATTGTATCATCCTCGTAGAGACGCAGCGGTGCTGCGTCTGTGAACCTTTGGACCCAATTAATTTTCCTCCACTCAATAATTCCTACTCACGAATCCACGGCCGTATTTTCGTGATATTTTCTATCCCAAGCTTTCATACCTCTTTATAGACAAATCCAAATAATCTTTATCAATATCAATTCCTAGAAATTTTCGATCATGCATTACTGAAGCAATTCCTGTCTTATTCCAGAACTTCAATAATAGAGCCTTTTATTGATGCGCGGATATCCTTGGCTAACATTCCATCACCCTCAACACATGCTAAAATTTTAACGATTTGCATTCTATTTAATTTTAAATCAGCTCCTAATCTTCCACGCTCAATCATTTCTTTAACCGTTTCTTTGACTTCCTCTTCACTTATAGTAAAAACTGTAGGATTAATTTTATACATATAGTTTTATTTTTTTAGATTAAAATGATATATTTTTTGATTTTTCAATTCGACGCCAACAACCGCATCAAATCTAAATTTTTCAAGCCATACATTTTCTTTTTTAAAATTCTCGAAAGCCTCTTTTGCATCCTTTCCATTTCCCCATCCCAAGATTTGGCAATTTTCAATCTCTGGCAATTCTTCCTTTGAACCAGGTTGAAAGGTAAATCCTTCGGTAGTGTAAAAAATAAAATATCTCGTGCTAATTTTGCGTTCAGTAATTTTATCTATAAAACCTTTTGCCATCAATTGCAATGTTTGTTCATACAAATTTTGTAAATTCTCCCACAATTCAAAGGTATGATAATTTTCATCTTCGGAAATTGTTTCCCATTCATTCGGCTCAATTTCTACAAAGTCATCATCTTCGGGAGAATATTCCCTGCACATAACTAAAAATGGAAAGTAAAAATCTTTATGCAAGAAACAGTATTTTAAGATCTGTATAGCAAGTTTTCTTGATATTTTCATATTAAATCAAAATTAAATACTTAATTCTGATCCATTTTTGATCGTTTTAGAATTATTGTCAACTAACTCAATTTATAGTTACCATTTCCTGAAAATTCAACATAGTTCTCATCCCTCAAACGCTGTAATTGCTGACGAATTTTTGGCTTAATATTTCTATTTTCTGGATGAATAATAGAAAGTTCTTTTTCAAAAGTATACAAATCTTGTAAAGAAAATTCTTTCTTTCCCAAAGCATCAATGCAGTTCATAATATCCAAAATCCAACCTTTCCGCTCTGGTTTTTTTTCTTCTTTTAAGAAAGATGTTTTTTGCCATTTTTCCAAAATTTCTTTTTTAGAAATTTCTTCACCATTTTCAATATAATAAATTTTTCCCGAAGATGGAATTTTCGAAAATAAGATATTTGACCCAATCCAACCCGCTCTCCTGGCTGTTTTTGATAAAGCTTTCCTTTTCTCAATAATTTCGGGAACAAAAAAATATTTAGGCACCACAAAAAAATCATTTACCGAATAGGCATTAATAACGTAATGCATGAAAAAGAAATTCGGCTTATCTAAGGATACCAACCTCGTTATTGTTGTTTTATATTCAGATGAAACAACTTTTCCTCGAAATTTTTTTTGACTTGCTTTCTGCTCATAGTTTTCAAAACATTTTTCACATAAAAAATCTGAAACTTTTTTATTATTTTCAAGGTTTTTTATTTTATTTCCGCAATTCGGACAAAAAATATTTTTTTCTGTCCAAGATTCAGACATTACTCTAATCTTTTGAGAATTATTATCATATCTTTCTCCTAAACTTTGATCCAAATTTAAATTCATAAAATTTATTTTCAAAAGTATACACTTTTTATCTCAAATTATCCAGATAACTCTCCGATATCGCCTCCGTGTAGACAGTTGTGAAAAGTGGAGAAAATATATTTTTCAAGTATTTTGACATAGCCTATTTACTAATCCTTGCTTTATTTAAAAAGTTATTAAATTCTTTTTTGTCAATTCTAAATTCCTTACCTATTTTGTAGGCTTTCAATTTTCCAGCTTTTATATAACGGTAAATAGTCATAATGTTTACCCTTAATTTTTCTGATATTTCTTTTGCTGTTAAAAAATTATTCATATTTTTTGATTATGGAACTTGAAAAATAATAATTGTTTGTCCCACTTTTTCGATTATATTATTTTCTAAAAAATTAAATTTATCATTATTAATTTTATATTTTGACATAGAAAGAGCCAGGTACGAGCCAGCTACAGGTAGATTGTCTCTTTTTGAATTGAACACTTTATAAGCATCCCCCAGATACCATTTAAACGGAACGTTGCCTTCAATATCGATGTAAATTTCTTTAATTTTATTATCTTCAACATATTTGACTAATTTCTTTGCATCTTGTCCCCAGTCAAAATTTGAGTCAGTTGCTATTTTATAACCATCATTTGACCCACCAGCAAAATAATTGTAGTAACTTATATAGTTAGGAAATGAAAATAAAACGGATAACATTATTGCTAAAAATATTGCAAAGAACACATGTCCGAATTTAATTCTAAATAATTTTTTATCCCAAGATAAGTCTAGTGCTTTAGCTGTTAATATGGTTATTCCTAATATAATTGGCATTATATGCCTTAATCCTATTTGCAAATCAGATGAAAGAGTAACGACTGCATAAAAAAACACAAACACTGTCAACAAAAAAGATAATGGATTTTTTAAAAAATGTTCTACTTTTTTGAGCAATTTTATTTTAGATAAAAAGAATTTCCTGATTACTAGCAATATTGATAGAAAGTTTAATATGAGAAGCCCTATGTTAAGTTTCGCAAAATACAAGACTGGAAAATATAACACACCTGCTCCTTCTGCACCATAAACGTTACCCATAAAAAATATTTGCTGATAAACTACGCTCATTCTTGAAAAAACCATAACCACACCGCTTATATATTGAGCCAATCCTTTCAGAATTGGATTACTAAATATAAATGTTATCAGAAGTTCTTTTAAGCCAAGAGGCAATCCATTTGGATGATAATGGTTGAGCTGAGCAACCATATCACTATTGTCCATATTGAAAGTGTGAAAATAATAGAAAATCGAGATAAATAATAAAACTGCTAAAGAAAGAAGCGTAAATCTCAGTATATATTGGAATAAGTATTTCCATTTTTTTTTAATTAGGGATATATAAACAACTCCTCCCATAAATAAAGAAGGGACTAAAATGGCAGAAGAAAATTTTGATAAAAGAGCTAAGCCTAGTAAGGATAATGTTATTGCGAAAAATAGCTTTGTTTTTTCTCCTTCTACAAATTTTTTTATATAAGTAGAAAAACTAACAATTGCTAACATTTGCAATATGGATGAAATAAAATCCATCGTGACCAAGGATCCATTTGCAAGACTAAATTGTGAGAAGGTGATTAAAAATAAGCTGATAATAGCGGCTCGCTTATTCCAAGTCTTTGAAAGCAAAATATATAACAAAAATAAAAATAAAGTGTTAAAAAATATGACCGATAATCGTGCCCAAAATACAATAAGCTCTGGATTATTTTGAGGATTAAATAAAAAAACCCTTGCCCAATCCCATTGAGCGTTTCTTATCTCAAGGTTTTTTGAAAAAATAAATTCATCAGGTGGATAATTCTCCCAAGCATATCCTTCAGAAATATTAGTTTCAGAGGAAATATTTGGTAAAACTGGATTTAGAAATAAGAGAGGCAGAGCGGATATATCTTTAACTAAAGGTGGGTGCTCAACATTCAAGAAATATCTGCCTGTTCTTAGATAATAATAGCCACTTGGTATATGAGCTAGTTCATCAGTTGTTATAGCATTTCCGCTATATCTCAAATCTTTCCAGTTAAATCCCTCGTTGGATAAAAACCCTAAAGCGATAAATGAAAAACAAATAAAAATAGCTATAAATAATTTTTTATTACTATTCACAAGATTTTTCATAATTTTTACATTCTTCACTATTTGTTATTTTAGATATTTCCTTTTTTGCTTTTTCCGTTAATTCCTCTATTTTTTTTATATCGTCCTCTCCTTCTGATATTCTTTTATCAACCATATCCTCGCATTCTTTTAATTGCGTGGCACTTCCTCCACTATCACAAGTTTTCTTATCACCGTCCCATTGCCCCAGGAGTTTCTTTAAATATTTTATTTGTTTACTTGATTCATCAATGGTGCTAACGTGAATTTGTTCCCCTTGATAGTTAATGTTTTTAATCTTAGAAATCTTATTTTCGCAAGTGTGTTTCCTATCGTTACACTTATCACGTTCTGCATTTTTATTTTTATTTTGCTCAGATAGTATTTTTTGTTTTTCTTCCTCTAATTTTTCTTCTTCCTTTATCCTTATTTGCTCATCTTTAAATTTTTGTAATTCATCAATTTTTACTTGTTGCTCTTCTAGCTGAGCCTGCGTTTTGTCGGCAGAAGTAGCATTAACTTCTCCAGATTTTTTATTGCATCCAGAGAAAAGCATGGCTAAACATATCATTAAAGATGCGTATATAATTTTTTTCATATTTTTTAATTTTATGATTATGCAAATGATTATCAATATTATACTTTACTTTTCTTTACATTGCAAATACTCATAAAATAAGTTTGCTACGTCCTTCTAAAACATTTTTTCATCTAATACTATGATTATTGCTATTATTTTAGGAAGTTTTCAGCTTCAACTTTGTCAATTCTGAGCTTATTTGGCATTTTTTTATCACTGAATATTTCTATTTGATTTTCTAGTATTTCCAGAATTTTAGCCGCATTCTTGTTTTTTCCTTTCTTTATCTGCTTTTCGGCAACCTTAAGCTCATCTAAGAAAAGGTTTTTTAGGATTGGGTTTATTTTTAAGTATTTGTAAAAGAGAAGACAACAGAGAAATTAAAATTATGATCTCACTATTATCTTTCGTATTTAGTATTTTCTATAATACTACAACATTCTGGCCAAAGAAATAAATATAAACACGGCAATGATAAAAGAAATGATAAAAACTGAAAATAACACTCCTACGGAATAGCTATAGCCCTTTTTCAAAGCATAATATCTAGAAAATATGATTAAAATATTTGTAATAATGTAGATTAAAGAAGAGAAACTGGCAACAGTCCCCTTTTCAATCGGAAACATCCAATTATGGCTATAGGATGGTGCAATCAATATTGCTAGCATTGAGATTGGTATCCAGACACGAGTAAATTGCCACCAAGCTTGAAAAACATTTTCTTTCATCGGATAAGTGATGAGCGAGAAGATAAAAAGAGGAATAGCAGGAAAAATAATCATAAACAATGTATCAAAAAAATCTGCACAATCGCTATAACTATAAGAAGGGCATATTCCTATTTGTCTAGAAAAAACTGCTACCAAACTCGAAGCAACCAATATAATAGATAAAAACAATACATTTTTTTTCATAAATTTACATTTAATACCTATAAAAATTAAGGGAATACGCGAGAAATACAATAATAATCCTAAGGAAATAATTTATTATCTCCAGTCATTTACACCCACGTGGAAAAAATGACTGGTGGTTTTATTTCAAAGATTTTTTTTCTTTAATCTGCCAAATAACTATCAAAATTAGGCTAGTAATCAAAAGCAACGAACTCGTCCAAATCGAAACTTGCTCTTTAATTGGAGTGAACGACACCCACCCTCCGGAATATTCTGGGGTAATAGAAATAAAAAATAATGAAATAAAAATCCAAACTATAGCAAAAACAAACCATTTTTTAAAGATACTATCCGAGGTGAAAAATAATAGCACTGAACTAAATAAAATAGGTATAGATAAATGAAACATTGTTCGTAATATATATATATATCACCATTCCAAAAACATCTTCGCACGTTAGCTTCGCAATAGGTAAAATAGTCGACTACCATGAAAATAAGAACTGCAAATATAATAATAATTCTCCACCAATAAGTTTTTTTCATATTTTTTTATAGATTTGACAATCTTTAAAGAATTACTGCAATAATATACAGCAAAATTAAACTTAAAAAGAAAGATGCTGGAATAATGATTCGAAAATTAATTTTTTTAGAATAAAATTTAATGACAATAAAACTTGAAACAAGGAATGTCAGTGGCAACGCATAAGAAAAAATTTCTCTTAAACTAGGGAAAAACATATCGTCTTCGGATGTAGATAAAGCAATAATTATAAATGAAATTGGTACAAATATTTTCATAAATTTTTTCCAAATATAATAATTGTTACTTTTAATAAAAATTAATAACAGAAATAATAGAAAGAATACACACGAAAATAAAAATAACGGCAAACTAATAATTTCTTCAATTATTTCTTCGCATAATGAAGCGCTACATATATTATTATTTATTAAAAATGGTAAATAACGACCAATAAAAATACCCATCACAGCAATACTTATACCTGCATACGTCTCTTTTTTATAATCCATATTTTTTATTTTATTTAATTAAATTTAAACGCACTGTTTCTATTATTTTTATCAAACTTTCCGCTTCATCTTTGCCAATTCTTAACTTCTTAAACATTTTTTTATCACTAAATATTTCTATTTGATTTTCCAGTATTTCCAGAATTTTAGCCGCATTCTTGTTTTTTCCTTTCTTCATCTGCTTTTCGGCAACTTTAAGCTCGTTAAGAAAATGATTTTTTAAAATTGGATTAATATGAGAAGATTTAATAACTTCTTTTAAGAGCTGAATTGAGACTGTTTCTGTGGAATTTGATTTTTCTAAATCAATTGTGGTATCAATTTTATCATCATTATTCCAATCTATTTCCATTATACCAATGTTTTCGGATATGTCTAAATAAGCTTTCATATCTTTAATAACCGGAACATCTCTAAAAACCGTAGTTTTGTCCACATTCAATCCTTTAATTTCATCGATTTCAAAGGTGAACGTGCCAGTGTCTTCTCCAACTAATTTAACTCTGGCATTTCCATCTTTGGGACTGCCAAGATATTTAGTTTCTCCAAATTCTATATAATAGGAGTTGGGAATATTTTCTTCATAGTAGACTAAGTCAGAGTTAGGATTTGGGTTTTCTATTAAGCCAGTATGATTATTATTTTCGTCACGGAGATGCACTGCTACTGGGGAGTGCATTCGATAAGCTAGTCGTTCATCTTCATCAGCAACCTCCGGTTTATCCGTGGTAATATATGGAGTCAAATCTCGCTTATTATTTAAAATATTTTTGATAAATTCTTGAAGGGAAGGTATTTCAAGGATATTCGAATGTTCATTATTTTTTTCTTTATCCTCATTATATTTATCCATGTTAACATAATAAATCTCTCCATCATTCATAATGATTGCACTAGGGATAACCACTGTAGCATCTCCATCTTTTTTAAATACCAGCTCTCTATCAAGATTGCTAAGTTTATCCGGACAAAAAACTATATCACAATCATCATATTTTATCCCAGCTATAGTGTCCAATCCCCAGCCAGCGATTTGGATTACTTCCGTGTTTTCAGGAGCTTGCCAATTATCTAAAATATTATTGTGAATGTCATTAGCTTTGCCTAACAAACTACTGCTTAAAACATTAGGAGAATCCGTATCATCAAAGTCAGGGTCAGATCTTTTGTTATCATCGCCTGTCAAAAATTCATCCAATTCATCTTTCCTATCAATTTTACTTCCGTAAATTTCTTCAAAATCATAAATATCCTTCACGTCTTCTTCGAACTCGATTACTGGCGTTTGCGCATATTCGAAATATTTTTTGCTAGGCAAAAGATTGTAAGCACTACTCATATTTTCGGCTAGTCCTCGAGCTGTTTTTTTATCCAACATGAAACCACCTAATATATTTAATTTATCTCCATGCAAAAGTCCCGCCACCGCCTTAGGAGTTCCCACTTGCGGAGTAGCCACCATAATAAATTTATCCACCAAACCTTCTTCACCTTCACTTTTTAATTTATCAATAAGTACTTTTCCCAAAAGTCCACCATTACTATGACCAATAATTGTAACTTTGCCTGTATTGGAATTTCCAGCTAATGTTTTTAACTCCCTAACAATATCCATTTTTCCATTTTCTAATTTTATCCCATCGTCATCTGCAATATCTTCTAATGGTAGTCGCCAATCATAGGAAATAGGCTTCCATTCTTTAATAGTATTATCATCAACTAGCCCATCCATATATTCCATAAAATCTCCATAAACTGTTTTTGTATAAGCGTTATCAATAATATCTTCATCTTTAGTATAAATTTCTTTATTTACACTTGTCCCATCTGAGTTAAGATATAAATCTTTTACATCTTCATTTCTATTGGTTGGCTCCCAAAGCTGGTCTTCATCAATTAAATGCTCCTTATATAGTCGACTGGATTGAATTCCTGGTAAAAATAAAACACTCGAAGCACCATCAACATAAACAAAATTTATGTTTGTTTGCCAATTGCTAAAATCAAAGTTTCCCGCAGATTTTGAAAGACAATTATATATTGATGGAGTAGATCTGCAATCCGCATTATTCGCCGCAAAGTTTTTCCAATAGTTAAATTTAAAATTAGATCCATTGTAATCCTCCACATCATAAGTATTATTAATAAATTTGCAGCCATTCACTCGCAAACTTCCTTCAAAATCATCATCTGAAACAAATGCAGTTACATTGTTTTTGAAAATAGTATTTTTTATAACGATATCCCCTCCCTTATTTTGAATAGCCCCGGCGTAATAACTTGCTAATGTTTTTGTAGTTAACCCTCTTGCCGGAGAAATAGCAGAGTATCCACCTCCATCAATTACCGCATTATTAATAGTAACTTTTGAATTTGGCTTAGTTATTATTGAAAAACTGCTTCTTCTAGTAGTAGATTTTTTTATAATTACCGGGTCATCTTTGGTTCCGTTAATTTCCAGTTCTCCTTCGACTATAAAATCAATATATTCATCATTAAAAACAAGGCTTGTGCCTGCATCAATGACATACTTTGTTCCTTGGGGTATTAACACATTTTCTACAATATTATTAAGATCAACATCCTTTATATCAGTTGCCTGAGCAAATTGAACTTGCTGGAAATTTGTAAAAGACTGAGGAGAAATCGGGGCCAGAGAAAAGGCTATAATTAATAAAAAGACTATTGTTTTCTTTAATATTTTTCTCATACTATTTTTTAAAAATTAAATTATTTTTTATATAAAAAAACGCACCGAAAAGTGCGTGTTTTATCTTATATTTTCCAAATAACTCTCCAATATCACCCTAGCCGCTTCGGCGTCGTCGAGACTGATTTTTTTGGCGCCGGATTGGATTAGATTTTTCTGGGCTGACTGCGTGCTGAAAATTTCATTTTGGAAAATTATTTCTGCTCCCGTCGCTTCCTTAATCTTCTGCGCCATTTTTTTGCCTAGAAAAGTTTTACCCTCTTGGTCAAAATAAACCGGCACGCCCATTACTACTGCCGAAATATCTTCTTTTTTGATTATTTCCGCTAATTGAGAAATTATATTTTTGTCATTTTTCAGCGCGCCATAAGCAAAAGCCATCTTGGTTTCGCCATCAGCCAGAGCCAGTCCAATTTTAGACTCGCCCCAATCAATCCCTAAATAATTTTTTACCTCATTTTCCATCACTTTGCCACTTTACACCAATACACTAGTGTATTGGTGTACTTAGTTATTTTTAATAAAATTATATTTCTTCAATCTTATACGCACCGTCTTCTTGAATTCTCACGTATTGCTTATCAGTAAGTAAAATTATTTTATATTTATCACTATACATATATTTAAAACGATGATTAAAAAACCGCTCCTTTTTCTCCGCATGTCCGAAGTGAGGAATAATAATAAAATCAACTAAACCAAACCCATCAAAGCTTTTTAGACTCTTAAACCATTTATCCTGCTCCGATTTGTATAATGGATATATATCTGGACCGGCAACAATGGAGCCAGCACTCTGTCCTATATAAATCCCTCCATTACCAATAAATTCTTTTACAATTTCTGCAAAATTACTTTCTTGGGATTTGTTTAACAAATAAGCGCTGTTTCCACCTGCCACATATACAATATCCACATTTTTTATTGCGCTTTTTATCTCAGATTCAGTCTTGTCTGTGATGGTATAGTTTTCTAGCTCAAATCCAAGTTGTTTCATTTTTTCTATTGCATCATCAATCCATCTCCTCTCGCCTCTATGTGTCTCGCCGGAAGTTTCTACGAATAAAACTTTTTTATTATTTTCAAAATCAAAATGTCTTATTACATCATGAATTACGGTAGCAGCATCTGATGTTAAAAAAATATTATTTCTCATAAATTTTAAATCGTATATTCGTATAAAAATTCTCTCACTCTAACGTTAAGATTGCCACGCAATTTGAGAGTACTCAAATTACTCGCAATGACACACGGGCTGTTAAAATGTACATGCTAACGTGCTAATATGATTATTCCGTCTCCGTCAAAATCTCCACGCCCTCTTTGGTGATCAAAATCGTATTTTCCCAGTGCGCGCTCAGTGATCCATCTCGGGTTTCAAAAACCCAACCATCTTTGCCCAACTTAGTTTCAAAATCCCCCACATTTATCATGGGCTCCAAAGCAAAAGTCATCCCCGGCTCCAATTTAAATTTGCAACAACCTCTCTCGTAATAGTTGGGTATCTGAGGATATTCATGCAACTTTTTTCCAATTCCATGCCCCACTAAATTACGCACCACTGAAAAACCGTTTTTCTCGACGTATTTTTGCACCGCTTTGCAATAACGATTTAATTTTTTTCCTGCTTTAATTTCAGCCACTCCTTGATAAAAGGATTCCTTTACTGTGTCAATAAGTTTCTGTTTATCTTTATCAATTTTTCCTACAGCAAAAGTTCTAGCCATATCAGTGTGCATGCCTTGATATTGCATACCGATATCAATTTTAAAAACATCCCCATCGTGAAGGATAACTTCTTTTTTGGGAATGCCATGCACTATTTCACTATTAATTGAAGCGCAAATCGAAGCAGGAAAAGGTTTTTTTCCGCCTCCATAACCTTTGAAAGATGGAGTACCTTCAGCTTTGAGGATTAATTTCTCTGCGATATTATCAATTTTTTGAGTGCTTGCTCCCGGCAAAACATTTTTCTCCAATTCTTCCATAATAAAAGCCAGTCTTTTTCCTCCTTCTCTCATCGCTTCAATCTCTTTCGCTGTTTTAATATTAATCATATTTGTTCATATTAGCATGTTAGCATTTTAGCATGTTAACATTTCAATATTTCATAATCTTATTTTATTGACTCTATTGAATGCCAAAGCATAGCTCCAATTTCATCAGCCAAAATAAATGCTTCTTTATATTCTTTATCGTCACAGTAACCTTCATCTAAAGTAAATTGTAATAAATATTTTGATTCTTTTAAAGATCCATATGAAATTTCCCAGAAGTTTTTCTTTACGGCATCTCTTTTTCTGGCAAAGCCCTCAATATAGTTAAGTATAACTGAAAGAGCAGATCTTCTTAATTGAGAAGTTGATCCGTACATTTCTTCTTTGGGAAATTTTTTTGTAATTTTATAAACAAGATGCGCATATTCATCCATCTTATTTTTCAATTTTTTAGAAAATTCATTTTCCATGATCTATTCAATTCTTATGCTAACATGTTAAAATGCTAAAATGTTATCGTGATTAAAAGCCTTCATAATCCCGCATTACCATTTGTCCTTCTATCTGTTTAACCATTTCTATAACTACAGAAACGGCAATTAGAATGCTGGTTCCACCTACAGTCAGAGCACTGATGCCAGTAAAGCCTTGAATAATCAAGGGTAATACAGCAATTGCTCCCAGAAAGATTGAACCCGAAAGTGTAATTCGATTTATTATTCTGCTTAAGAATTCTGCCGTCGCATTACCCGGTCTTACTCCTGGCACATAGCCACCTTGCTTTTGCAGATTCTCAGAAATTTTATTTGGGTCAAACACGACTGCCGTATAAAAATAAGTAAAAAGAACTACCATAATAAAGTAAGCACTTCCGTAAAACCATTGATTTTGAAATAATTGACTGACAAATCTGGCCACTTGCGCCACAGTTTCCTTGTCTGAATTCACAAAAAAATTAGCAATTAAGCCCGGGAAAAGCATAATCGAAATCGCAAAAATTATTGGAATCACACCAGCTTGATTTACGCGGAGAGGAAGGTGAGTTGAGGTTCCACCAAAAGTTTTATTGCCTCTAATTCTTTTAGCATAAGAAATCGGGATATTTCGCTGGCCTTCGTTGACCATTACCACTCCCGCGATTGTGATTAATCCTACCAAGACAAACAGGATATAACCAAACAGATCAGTAGAATCAAAGGTAGCTGCAATCTTTGAAATTGAACCTGGAAGACCAGCCACAATTCCGGCAAAAATTATAATTGAAACTCCATTTCCGATTCCTTTTTCAGTTATCAATTCACCCAACCACATCAAAAATATCGTGCCAGCAGTCGCTACGACTAGAATATTAACCATTTCAAAAGTTGATAAATCGCTAATTACATTTTGGCTTTTTAATAAATTTATCATTGCGAAAGTTTGCACTACTGCCAAAGGCACAGTTATCCAGCGAGTCCACATATTGAATTTTTGCCTGCCAGCTTCACCTTCTTCTTTCTGCAATTTCTCCAATTTAGGAAAAATCATAGTCAAAAGTTGCATAATAATCGAAGATGTTATGTAGGGACCTACTCCCAAAAGCACAATAGAGATATTGGACATTCCTCCTCCCGAAAAAGCGTTTATCATTCCAAATAACTGATTGTTTTCAAAAAAGCTCTTTAATTGACTCAAATCCACTCCCGGAAGCGGAATATTGGCTGCCAATCTAAAAACCACCAACAATGCTATTATAAATAAAATTTTACCCCTTAGTTCCTTTATTTTAAATATCCTTGCTATTTTTTTTACCATATTTTTACCGCTCCGCCAGCTAACGCGACAGATTTAATTATTTAATAAACTTAAATTCAAACTCTATTCTCTATACATATAAGAGTAATAAACCCATAATAACCCTAAAACATAACTTTTTCAAGAGCCAAGCACACGTTAACATTTTAACATATTAACATTTGAACATATCTATTTTTTAGCATAAAAAAGGCTGCCATCTTTATTCATTTGCATATTTGCGTATTGGCATATCATTCGTGTATTCGTATCACAAAAAACAATTTAGCAATATAGCCATATAACAATTTTCTCTTATTTCTTTTCCTTCTTATTAATAAAAAATAAAATAAATAGCGGAGCGAGCATCCAAAAAATTCTCGCGTACTCCGAAACATACAAGTTATAAATATCAACAGAGATAAATTTCAACAATGTTGTTTTATCCCAAAAAGATATAAGGACACTAAAGATAAGACCGGCTTCAAAAAAACTCATTACAAATAGTCTCCAAAAAAAACTCCCTCCCGAGCCGGAAATATGAATATCGAAAAGGTGGCTATCTACCATGGTCAAAACTACCACTGCCACCACAAAAAACAACAGAGCTACGATGGAGTGCGGAAGAAAAATATCTTTGGGCATAACTGTCAAAACCGCAATTGCAATGTACACATTAATCAAAACATTTATCAGTCTAAAGCGGCCGATAAGCATTCCGAAAGCCACGCTAATCAAAAGAAAAAAAATAACAAAAGATATATCTCGCGCAAAGATATCCGGCAATCCAAATTTCATAAATAAATCTTCCAGTGCAAACATTCTTGAAAATCAGAACTTATTCATTTTATCCTCTCCACCTCCTTGAGGAGGAGACTGAGAGGGGGTGCTTAAACGCATAAGTTCTAAAAATATTAAAATAAGCAGAGTCTCAATTTCTATTCTATCAAATAATTGGATTTTTTAAAAATCCTTCAATCCCCTCCTCTTTAAAGGGGAGGGTTAGGGAGGGGTTATTTTCTAAAAAATTAAATAATTACTTTTCTTTATCAACAAAAAACTAGCTTTTTCATTAAGCTAGTTTTTATTGTTCACTTTCCGCAAGGCATTTTATTTTTTTATCACACAATAATCGAATGTAAAGAGAAATTGTTTTTTGGCTAATAATTTCCCAATTATATTTATTTTCGATTAATTTTTTAGCCCCTTCAATGTCAATTTCTGGATTGTTTTTACCGTTAATCAACTTGTCTAGCTTTTTCTTCAAATCAGTTACATTATTAGTTTTGAAACTTTGAGCGACTTCTCCTGCTACATCCAAATTCTCCTGAATATCACTAATCAATACAGGTACGCCATAACTCATCGCCTCCAAAAGAGAAATAGATAATCCTTCGGTTTCTGAAGGTTGAACAAAAAGACCGGCATTGGCAAATATTCCATTTAGTTCTTCCCCTGTTAAACTTCCGGTAAAAATGATATTTTCATTATTTCGAGCCGAATCCTTTAACTCATGTACATAATCATCTGTGTAGAAACCATCTCCTACGATTACTAATTTGAAATTATTTGAAATTTTAGACTCCATATCTAATTTCTTGAAAGCCTCTATTAGATGATGCGCTCCTTTATGTTTAACCAATCTTCCCACAAAGATAACGTATTGTCCTTTTTTCAAATTCCATTTAGCTAAAAATTTATCGCTTATTGCTTTTTCTGTTCGCGTGCCATTAAATATTATTTCTGGATCAATGCCATATTTATCCTTGGCATATTGGGCCAAAGAATTGCTCACTGTTATAGTCTTATCCGGCACATTGCAAATCATCCACTCTCCCAGTTTTAAAGCTTTCTGCGCAAACCAACTCCACTTCTTATGATAATAATCCTGGCAATGAAAAGTGGCAATCAATAGCGTTTTTCTTTTGAAAAACTTTATTATCCAGCTCAAAAGAGAAGGTCCGATAGCCTGATAATGAACTACGTCATAATTTTGGAATAATGCATGCACTGAGGCTAAGAAAGTATGGCTGATGGCATCTAAATTTTTCGTCGCAATACTAGGCAGATGAATCAATTTGACTCCTTTATATTCTTTTAGATTTTTATCAGTATAATTATTTCTTACATAGACAAAAACCTCATGTCCGCTCTTAGCTATTTCACTAGCTAACTCCTCGACATGTCTTTCCACCCCGCCAAATCTGACAGGTATTCCCTTTTGTCCGATGAAAGCTATTTTCATATAATTTAAGCTAAATTAATTTAACCGCTTCTCTTGATTGGTCATTAGTTTCTTATTGGGTTGGAGATTCTGCCATTTTTATTCTCAGAAAAACTATTGTTATTCTCTATTGTCAAACCTGCGAAATTTAAATTTTCAGCAGAATCTTTGAATATTTTTGCTATTCCGAATCTATCATTTTTTGAAAAATTATTTTTCTTAATAGATGCCCAGCCAGCTACTCCATCATATCTCACTTCCAAACCATCCTTATCATTTTTATAGAAATTATTTTTAGTAATAGTTATATCTGATTTATCTAATCTCAATTTAACCCCCACTCCGTCATTTTGATTAATTTCGTTATTTTCAATATAAGCTTGGACTGATTTTTCCATATCTATTCCATCTAACTCATTATCAAATATTTCATTGTCTATAATAACTAAGCGTCTCCTTTCGGAATAAATTCCACTTTTTTTGTTTTCGTAAATTTTATTATTTATAATATTAACTTTCCTGTCTGAAGATTTATTTCCATTTTCAATTTTAATGCCGTCTCCTTTTGCATCTCTTATCAAACAATCTGAAATGGTTATTTCTCCTTTGCCGGTATCTTTAATCAATACCCCATTTTTTCCACCCTCAATAGTTAAGTCCGTTATCTCTGTTTTGTTTTCCAAAGTTACAGCCGGAGCTGATTTACTTTCCGCTTTGAGAATAGACTTTTTTTTGTCTTTCCCGCTTATCTTTATATTATCAGATACGACAATGTTTTCAATATAAACACCCTTGCCAACTATTATTTTAGTTTTCCCGTTAGCTTTTTCTATAGCTTTGCTAATTGTTTTGTAAGGATGTCCGAATGACCCATCTTGGGTTCCGCTGGCATCATCATCAACAAAAATTTCTTTTGTTCCACTGGCCCAAGAAATTATCGGCAAGATAAAAACTGCCAGTAACAAGGCAACTCCCGCCAATTCAGCTTTCTTTGTGATTTTCATAACATTTTTCATAATTTATTACTTATTTTTAAATGACTTAATAGTCTAACTGAAAAAACCTTATTTGTCAAATACTTTTCGCCTTACCCGAATTCAAACTCCTAATTTTTTTGAATTTCTTTTCTGTATATTTCCAGTAATTTTTTTAAATATTTTTTCTCGTTAAAGGATTCCCTTAAAAAAAATCTCCCCGTTTCTCCCATCGCCTCATTTTTGTCCGCATTATTTAAGAGATATTTAATTTTTTCTGCTAACTCGACATAATTTTCTATCTCAAAAGTAAATCCTGTTTCGTTCTCCTTGATTAATTCGCTTATTCCTCCAGTTTTTGCTCCCAAAACTGCTTTCCTGAACGCGTATGATTCCAATATTGTATAAGGAGCGTTTTCATACCAAAGCGACGGCACTACTACGAATTGAGCCCCTATAATTATTTTTCTCAATTCTTTTTCTGATTTATAACCGATAAAATCAACTTTTTTTTCAAGGCCTAATTTTTTAGTTAATTCTTTTAACTCGGCGCTAGCTGGTCCTTCTCCGGCTATTTTTAGGCTAGTATCATTATCACCGATATTGTCAAAAGCTTTGATTAAACAATCAATTCCTTTTTCTTTTGACAGCCTGCCGAAAGATAAGATGTATTTTTCTTCATTTATTTTTTCATCGTCGAGAGATAAGTCGTTATTTTTTAAAAAATTTGGCAAATAAACTACTTTTTTTGAATTAATGCCACTGCTAATTAGAGTGTTTCGCATGAAATGACTCGGCGCAATAAAAATATCTATTAAATCGTAATATCTTTTCCACTTTGCCCAGTAAGATTCTAGCATCATCACAAAGCTTGCTAAATAAGAATCTTTAATGCATTTATTTAAAGCACATTGATAGTATTTTCCACCAATGCATTTCTCGCATATGCCTTTGCTATTAAACAACTTATAATTAGGGCAAATTATCTTATAATCATGCACCGTCATTATTACTGGGATATTATATTTTTTAAAAACTTTTAATATCGCTGGAGAAAAATGATGACTAATATTATGCACATGTACTATATCAGGTCGATTGTTTAAGATGATTTCTTTTAGGGCTTTAATTGCTTGACGATTATAGAAGATATTAAAGCCATTCTTAAAATTACTTAATTTCATCTCTATTTCATCGATGAAATAATCATTTTTTTTAGCTTCAACATTTTTATTATTTTTAGTTGAAAAAACATTCACTTCGTGATTATTTCTTCTCAAGAGTTCTACTAAATCAATAAAATGAGTTTCACTTCCACCTCGCTTATAATAAAATTTATTTATTTGAAGTATTTTCATAATTAAACTTAAATTTTAAATCCCAAAAATTTATGCCAAATAATCCATATAATAACCCTCACATAATGCTTCTTAATTGATTGCCTAGCTGTACAAACCATCCAACTCTTTTCACATCCAGTCAAATCGGTTTTAGTTTCACTTTCTATATTGTCTATATTTTTTAAATCACCAATTCTTTTGCTGGAAACATCACAAGGATAAATAACTCCCTGGGGGTTAATAAAAATATTCAATATTCCTGAATAATCTGGCAATACCCTGATTTCTTTTTGAATAAATTCCCTAGCGCCATAAGCAAAATAAGCTCTTCCCCAATTTTTATAGTTCCAAGTAGAAAGTTCTTTATCTATCAACCAATTTAAAGCTTGAATTATCCCAGTCTTATCTTTTATTGCATTATCTTTGCCGAAATAATTTTCACTTGAATGCACTACAGTCAAACTAAGTTCTGTGCCTAATTTTTTAGCCAAATAATAAACTTCCAAAAGCTCTTCGGAATTATATTCACCAATTGTAAAACCAATTTTAATATTTTTAACTCCGACTTTTTTTAAATTAACTATAGTATCAATGGCTTTTTCGAAACCATTTTCAATGCCTCTAATTTTACTATGCGCCTCCCCAATTCCATCAATAGAAATAGCTACTCCGATATTGGGCATGATTTTCACTATCTTTCTCATTCGAGAAACGATTAAATCCGTAGCAAAACCATTACTTGAAATCACTATATTGGCCTTAGCACATCTATTCTTCATCACATCCACTATCTCGCTTAGATCTTCTCTCAAGAATGGTTCTCCTCCACTAATATTGATGTCTTTTAAATTCTTTGGCAAATGCAAAAAATCTTGAGGCTTGATTTCTCCAAAGTGCTCTTTTATTTTCCAAATATTACACATCCGGCAACGTGAGTTGCATTTATAAGTAACCGCCACAACAACCTCTTTTATCCTTGTTTTTTTCATATTTATAGTCTACTATTAATCTAATGCTTGCGTCTAATTTAACTTTTAATAGTAGCATAAAATCAATACTATGTCAAGTTTTGAAAGCCTCTCTCAAAAAGGAATCATTCTCGGAATTGGTGGCATAATTGTCTCTTTTCTTTTTCTTTGGATTCTTTTTTTCTTCACTCAACCCCTTTTAGTTTTTCTAATACTTTTTGGAATTTTATTTATCGTCTTTATTTTTATCAAACCCCTGAATGGGTTATTATTTTTAATCCTACTTAGGCCTACTTTGGATATTTTTACCAACAAATCCGTAATTTCATCTGGGCAATACTCATTAAACATTGCTTCACTTTTAGCTATTACTATTGTTATTTTTTCTTTATTGATAATTATTAAAAATTTTAAAGAAATTTCGTCTGTGCCTCTCAAGCTTCCTATTTTTACTTTTATCCTATTGACTTTTAGCTCCATTTTTTATTCCATGAGCCTGTCTTTAAGTTTAGCTGAATGGATTAGAATTTTAAGTATTTTTTCGCTCTACATCTTGAGTTTCATATTAATTAAGAATCAAAATGATTTTAGAAAACTAATTTATGCTATTCTTATATCTGTTTTGATTCCCGGCCTGACTGCTTTTTACCAATTTTTTACTCAAACAGGCATGACTATTATCGATGAAGACATCAGTAACAGAATTTTTGGAACCTTTGCTCATCCTAATTTATTGGCTTATTATCTGACATTTCCTATTGTTTTGATTATTTTTTTAGTTCTTAATAAAGAAAAATACCAGCTGAAAAATATATTATTTTACTTATTATTTATTTTTTCCTTCACATTGCTTATTCTTACCTATACTCGCGGGGCCTGGGTGGTTTTTTTGATAGTTATTTTTACCTTGGGCATCATTCAGTACAAGAAATTTTTATTAGGTGCTCTGATAGGATTATTTTTACTTTACCTCCTCGTGCCTCCGCTTAACACTAGAGTCAACAATCTATTTGAATACGATCCCTATAGTTCCATCCAATGGCGAATCAATCTTTGGAAAGACAGTCTTAAATATTCTCAAGAGGAATTAGCTGTTGGCTACGGCGTTGGAACTGCTAGCAAGATTATTTTAGAAAAACGCGGAGAACAATTCGGCTCTCCTGATCCTCATAATGATTATTTAAAAATTTTAATTGAAAATGGAATTTTGGGAGTTATTTCTTATTTGCTTATTATTTCAACTCTTTTAATAAATTTGATCTGGGGTTATCTCAAATCAAATTCTACTTTCAATAAAAATTTTTTTCTTTTGATGATTGGTGTCTCTATCGCTCTTTATTTTATGAGTTTTGCGGATAATGTTTTGAGAAACACTGCGCTTCAATGGACTTTCTGGATTATTTTAGGAGCACTCTTTTCTATTCATTATAAATCTCTTTTGACTGCTAAAAAATAAACCCGTCAATCGTGATTGACGGGTTAAAAAAAGTCCCACCGATCCTCATCAGAGGGGTGGGACAATACTACGCCGGAAAAATTCGCTTACTTATTGGCAAGCTCCGGATGTTTGCCTTGGTCGAGTTTACCGAACGGCTTCAATGAAACCGTCGGCGCGTTGGAATACATCACGATCCCGATGGCCAAAGTATTGAGGTCTCCGTTATTGGAAACCACAAATGGATCAGCCGGATCATGCACCAGAGCCAAGCGACCGTCCGCACTGCGACCCCAGAAATGTTCCACTACGGGTACGCCTGCTACTCTGGCCGAGTTGGGAATACGGAAAGTTGCCTTGCCGTTAATCACCTTGGCGACCACGAAAGGCTCTCTGATGCCCTTGGCATCCATGATGCCGGAGTAGAGTACCACAGCGTCGGCGGTGGTCAAATTCTCACCTTTAGTGTCTACGCCGATCGGGGTGAACCTCACATTGGTCAAGGTAACGACAACATTGCCTTCGTTATCGTCGCTGACAGATGTAAGCATGTGATCAGTGCCAGCTCCCAACTGCGGGATGTCTATCGCATCATACTTCACAGTGCTTGCGGCCATCGCTGATCCGCAAAGAAAAAATATTCCAACTACCATCGCAAGGACACTTCTCATTTGCTTTTTCATAATTTCCTCCTTCGGAAACATTTGATTGTTTGCCCAAAGATCAGGCGAAGAACTTCTGCTTTAATTTTACTACACTAAAACTATTTTAACCAAGTATTTGCTGGTGCATTACACATCCACTGAGGCGATCACACTGTTCCCTTTCAGGCAGTGTGTGTTCCTCCAACAAATAAATTGGTTTATGTCATAACGGACAAACTATAAATAGTCTGCCGGGTTTGCGAGAAGTTTCGAGCCATTCTCGAGGCCTCGCAATTCCTCCTCAGAAACCGAAGTAATCTGAGAAGCCTCATAGGCTCTCCATGCTCCATCTGGACTAATATAGGCACCAAATGGATGCCACTGACCATCACTCTGAAACTTATAGTTAAAAAATGAAAGTCCAGCGACAACATTTCCATAACTGGAAACTTCAAGAGCCGGGCCAAGTTTCACAAAAGTAGGATCATCAGATGACTTTTCATATCCCACTCCAAGATAAAACCCTGGAGAAAGATTGAATGAATCATTATTACCACCCAGTTGAAACTTATAAATCCATTGGGTGTAACTCGCTTCGATGATCTCGTTGTCAACTTTTGTGCCCCTTCTCATTTTTGTATGGAAAGGAATGCGCCATTCAATATTGAATTCGCGCTTAGGAAACAATTTAACATTCTCACCTTCGCGATACTGATTTCCATGAGCAGAAAGAAGAAAAATACTATCAATCTGGTCTCTGTCTTTTACTCCTCGCCAGCTACCCTTATTGCGAAGTTGACCAACCATTGCATCCAAATCGTAATCAGCGTGAGGCGTGTAAACTTTAGCCGTAGCGCCAACAGTGCCCTCCAACCAGCTGTAATTATAATACTGAGCAGCTGTTCCTTTCCCGCCCGCCAAAAATCCTACGAAACCAAAACCTACGCTTTGAATTCCAAGAAAATTCTCCTCGGGTGTATACCAGAAAGGACAAGGACGATTTCGGTATTTTGCCCAAAAATAATAACCGTAGTTATATTTGGGCTCAACTCGATTCAGATAGTTTCCTCCTCCCAAATACGCATCCCAATTATCCAAGCACTTGACTTGATTGGGAGGCTGAACAAATGGCGGAGTAACTTTTTGAACAACCGGTGGCGTTGGTATAAGTTTTTTAGCTGGAGGCTGAATCTTTACAGGCGGAATAATCAGCCGAGTAAGCCAGTTTCCACATTCTGGTTTTTGCCAGACTGAGGCAACTTTTTTTCCATTTACAATAACGCCGAGTTTCTGCACCCGCGACTTTTCTTTTGAAAGGTAGGACTTATACCACTTGACTTTATCTTTCCCAGAAAGCATTTTAATCAACTCTCCCGGATTAATATTGTCAATTCCTTCATCCACAAAATGAATCTCTGCATCTATCGGGGTTGATATCCCCAAAAAATGCATACCGCTGGCAAATGAACCCGTCCAAGGGTCAGCATTCACATTTTTATCGAGATAAGGAATCGGATCATCCTTGGTTCCAGAGACTTTGACGTCGGCTTTCTTAACTAATGGCCTCTGAAATTCGGTTTTTTTATTTTCAGCCTTTGCCTTAATAGGAACCGATTTGTGCACGACACCATTTTTGGCAGGAATTTCAATTTCAAATCCTACCTGAATGTTACGTACATTCACATTGGCAAGATTCTTAGGATTGAGTTCCTTCAACTTCTTTACCGTTGTACTGTTCGCTCTGGCTACCGACCAAAGCGTGTCGCCGTTCTTAAACGCGTAAATTTCCGCCATGGCGTTGCTCGCAAAGAGCATCACCACAAGCAGATTCACTAACCACAGCATTCTTTTCCTCATGGCGTTCCTCCTTGTCGTCTAATTTTTTCTTCGAGATAATTTATTCTTTCTTCTGCATAGAATAAATCATATTGAAGTCTGCGTATAACCTCTTTGTATTCCTGGCTAAAGAAATCGAATCGATCTGCCAGATCCTCTCTTTTACAGGGAGCTTGAGAATAAAATCCCTCATCTATTCCTGTATTAGCTTGAATTGCTCCATTAACGAGCGAGCCTCCGGTAAGTATCGCCGAACTAACTGGTTCCCCAGTAAAAACAACACTGGCACCTTTGGCAAATCTTTGTCCAGAAGTGGCTCCCTGGTTTTTCGCATATAGCTCTTGAAATTCTTCCAAAGAAACATAACCTTGGCGAACTTCTCCGTTTTTAAGACGGTAACCTTTTTTTAGATGATTGGCTACCTGGTTTTTAAGTTCAGCCCATCTCGTTGATCCAACTTCAATTTCTTCAACAAACATCGGCTGAGTTTCCAGATTTCTTTTTCGAAAATACTCTGCTAACATTCCTTCTATATCTTGAGAAGTTTCGCCAAAATCTGCCAAAAACTTCTTTTGATATTCAGGATTGCTGTAGAATTTATCCGAATCGAAATGGCGTCTGATACCTTTAGAGTTAGACATCAAATGGCCATCTCTGCTCAAGAAAATCATCTTGTCGATTTCATTCTTTTTTTCGACAATTATAGCTCGAGCTGTCGTATCTCCGAATTTATTGCGCTTAGTGACAAAATAGAAGCCATTTTCAATAACAACGGAACCATCCTTCTTTAGTATCGCGATAGGATAGACTCCTGTATCGCGAAGTTCCGTAGAGCCATCAGGATTCTTGACATAAAAACCCTGGCCTTCAACTCCCCCAATTCCTGGACTCATTATGATAGGAAAGCTGACTATTTTTTTTACTCCCCGCTTTTCCATCTCCAGCAAACTTGGAATTGATATAGCTTTTTCGGCTGTATCCATTCCAGTCTCTACATTCTTTCCTCCACATCCCGCCAAAAAAAGAACGGGAATAAGCACGAAGTATAACCACGCACTATTTCTTTTCATATCTACACCTCCAAAAGGTTACAGAATTCTTAATCTCAGTAAACTATATCAAACAGAATCATAACTGTATATTCTGTTGTTAAGGTTCTAAACCCACTTTAATTGTGAGTTGATTTTAAATTCCTGTTATAAACTGCAAAGAAGTTAAAATCAACTCACAAAAATATTTCAAATTATTTCATTTCTTTTAAACTGTTTAGATATTCTTCTCTTTCATCTCTTTTAAACATCACCATCATAAAGGCATAATAGATGTGTATAAGTTTAAGTATTCCTCCCAAAACGAATCCACCTGCTACTACCAATAAAATTTTTCCAATACTTGGATTTTTTTCGGTAACCGGGCCGGATAACACTCGCACATCCAAATTTACTTTTCCTCGAAAAAGATAATTCTTGGTTACCATTATCTCTGAGATACCTTGCGATATTCCGATAGCCGTTTCTCTATTATTATCATAGACCCTAACCTTCATAATTCCTAGATTAGGACTTTTTTCTATTTCCACTGCTTTTTTCCATTTCTTTTGAGATTCTCTTTCATCAAGAGGAAAATAGGCTGGTGATATCTTATTGGTATTTTTTAATTCATTTATAAAAACACTACTGTAGACAGCTTCACTTAAAACTCCTCCCAAATATTCAGCTGACTTTGATAAGGAATAAAAATCTTGAGTCCCCATTTGATCTTGAACTATCAAATAATCAGTTGTGGTCTCATATCTTTTTTGAGTAAAGATAAAAGCGTAAAAAGAAATTAAAGAAACAATTAAACCAAACAGAATAATTATTCCCATTTTGTTTTTTATCAATCTCAAAAAATCCCTTGTTTCTAAGCTCATCATAGATTTAAATACAATTATTACATCTTAAATTAGTTAACATACTACCTTACCAAAAAACAAGCTTTTTGTCAAGGAAAATTGACACCTTGTTAACTAAAAATAGAAATGGGACTATTTAGTAATATTTAAAAATAGAAATGGGACAGTTTTGCTTGGTAATTTTATACTGATGATTCATAATGATAAGTTAATTAATTTTTTAATTTATCATT